>OGQG01000672.1_pt1 | contig 32605 bp, 29 predicted proteins | sample 1553201 | NCBI WGS metagenome assembly OGQG01 (sample SAMEA2579925, study PRJEB22360) | human gut metagenome | biome: human gut; feature: human-associated habitat; material: faeces | place: Denmark | collected 2008/2010
AGAACGACTGCCCATTCTGCCATAAATCATGCCCTGTTTATGATAAACATTCCAGCAGATCAACTATCTGGAGAGGTCTGGACTGGGGTGGCATTCTGGTTGAAGTTGAATACCAGACACATCGTATCATCTGCCCTGAACATGGGGTATCTGTTGCCGAAGTTCCATGGGCATATCCGGGTAGTAGATTTACCAAAGATTTCGACCTTACCGTTGCATGGTTTGCATCCTATCTTCCAAGAAGCACCACATCATACTTCATGAGAGTGGACTGGGAAACCGTAGGCCGCTGTGTCAATCGCACTCTTCATGATTTAGAACCAGCTGACTCCGAAGCAACTATCCAGTATCTAGGTTGTTACTGGCGATGGTGCCAGATGGATCACAGATTGTGTAAATGAATACACTCCTAACTGCGCACGCTGCGTTAATTCCTTTCATGTGGTCGAGTGGGCTATGGCAGCTCTCGATGAAGTCAGAAAAGATATCTTACGCATTGGGAACAGCTCCAGTTATTACTAAAGCTTACAAACGTAGATGAAGATGAGGATGAACTCAAACGCTGGCTGTGGAAAGCCAGCCACAGCAGGATACCTGCATTTAAATGTGTCACCGTTAAATCCTATGCTCATATTTTCTCCAATTAATTATAATCTATATAGAGTATGTTTGTGAACTACTCAGCTATTGAATAACCTAGCAGTTCACTATTATCATATTCTATATCTCCTGATCTCCGTACAGATTTCTGTAATACTGGTATTTTCCGAGTATATAGTTACTTCTTGATTCATTTGAAATCTGACTTCCTGAGCAATTCTGTATTTCCTGCCCATCAACCATATTATTAGTAGTTGTGCATTCAATAAATCTGTCTATGCACTCCTGCTAAAGCGCATGTGTCCCCTCAGTCCACGGCTTACGTACCTTACGTTGTGGCAGAAATTTAAATAAATGTTTTTAATCTTGCGCTTATTATGTTATGATTAAAATAAATGAAATATTATTGAAATTCAGTAAAACAGGCAGGTGAATTATGATTAAAATAGCATTCTTTGATGTGGATGGCACCCTGCTTCGGCTGGGACATAAAGAATTATCAGCAAACACTGCTGCTGCACTTAGGCAGCTCCACCAAAATGGCATCATCCTTTGTATGGCTACCGGAAGAAGCTACACCGGTGTGCCTCATTTTGATGGAATTGATTTTGATGTCCTGCTCACCTTTAACGGCTCATTCGTCACCAAAGGCAATGATATCATCTTCAAAAATCCTATTAATGAGCATGACAAATATCAGATAATTTCCAATCTAAAGCAGATGAACCGCGCCATTGCAATCAGCAACGAGCATATGATTGTCACAAACGGTACCGACCCTGATTTAGAGCAGTACTTTGCCTTTGGCAGTGAAAAGCTTAAAATTGCTGACAATTTTGACGAGATAAGCAGGACTGATATATATCAGATTATGTGCTCCTGCAAAAAAGATGAGCACTCACAGATTCTATCCGGCGCGCCCCACTCACAGATAACTGCATGGTGGGATAAGGCCGCTGATATTATTCCGCTTAACAGTGGCAAAGGCAATGCTGTTGCTGCAGTGCTTAGGCATTATGGCTTCTCAAAGGATGAAGCAATTGCTTTCGGTGACGGACATAACGATATTGAAATGCTTGAGGCCGTAGGCATGGGTGTTGCCATGGGCAATGCAAAGGACGAAGTCAAGGCTAAGGCTGATTTTGTATGCAAATCGGTTGAGGATGACGGAATATATCATTACTGTGTTGAAAACAAACTGATTTTTTAGAGAAATATACTTATGAACATAGACAACAATTTACGACAACTACTCGAAAACGAAACAAAAATACATCTCGCGGAAATCCGCTTTCTCTACCAGAAGCTCGACAGACAGCTTAGGCTTAACGGTGCAAGGGTTCCTATCTCATTTGGCTTTGATACGGACAGGCTCGGTGCATACACTCCGGGCTTTGGGCAGGATGAAGAAGAATTTCATTTTTCGCTGCTTTTCATCGGCTACTGTGTGACAAAGCCCTTGTCAAAAGATGACAGGATAGATTTATATAAGCATGAATATGCCCACTATATGCAGTACAATATGGACATCCCGGACAAATACAACTGGCAGCCCGGCATCCACGGAAGTGCGTGGAAATACTGTTGCTCACTTATCGGAGCAGCTCCCACTCCTTACTACAAAGCCGGTGAGGGACTTATTAAGCACGATTATGATAAGGTTCTCAAAAAGAAAATTACTGACAAGAGTATTCCTATCCGCGACACTTATTCACGCGAGCAGGAATACCGCAAAAAGAAAAACAGTACTGTAAAATTTAATATCAATGACGATGTCAATCATCCAAAGTTCGGCAAGGGCACCATTGAACATATCGAGCAGCTCGAAGGCTCAGTTCGGCTGCATGTCAGATTCGGTGAAGATCTTAAGAAAATTGATCAGAAATGGCTGCTTCAGGCCGGCCTTAAGAAAGCCGGCCCCCGATTCTAAATATATCTTATAATTTATGTTTTTAACTATTTAAGTCACATTGAGAACAAGAAAATCTACAGCTCAATTGCAATCGTATATGACTTCTCAAATTTCTCACCCTGTGCCAGCGAATTACCATACTCCCTGTCCTTTAATTCTCCGGCAAAGCCTGCTCTGTCACATCGGCCGTACCACGGTTCAATACAGATAAACGGTGCTCCCATTCCTGCCGGTGACCACAGACCAAATAAAGGCGCATCAAATGACACCGTAAGGTATGGCTTCTTATCCGGTGTACACAGGCTCACCTTTGAAGCCTGTCTGTTTTCTATTATGAGCGCATCCTTATCAAACATATGCTCATCTATCTGACAGTATCCATCCACATCCACCTTAAGCAGATTGTCATCCTTGTCTAAAAGTCCTCCGTCACAGATAAGTCCGTAGGTGATTGCTTTGTCTGTGTCAAGCTTCAGATAATAGTCTGACTGCTTTCCCTGCTCTGCGACCGGACACATAAATGCCGGATGACCACCTATTGAGAAAAGTAAATCCTTTTTCGCAGGATTAGTCACCCTCCAGGTCACTTTTATCTCACTGCCTGAGAGCTTATAGCCGATTTCGAGCACAAACTCAAACGGATATTTTGCAAGAGTCTCATCATTTGATTTAAGTGAAAACCATGCCTCATCCTTTGTCTGTGACACAAGCTCAAACTCCATATCCCTTGCAAAGCCGTGCTGCCCCATCGGATAATCTGTCCCATCAACGGTAAACTTCTTGTCCTTTAAGCTGCCGACAAACGGGAAAAGCACCGGTGCGCTTCTCTTCCAGTATTTCTCATCGGCATCCCACAGATACTGTGTACCTGTTTCCTTGCCGGTGATGCTTTTAAGCTCTGCTCCAAAGCTGTTTATTGTGAGCTCAAGTGATTCATTTTCCAGTTTAATCTCCATCACATATCTCCTTTAAAGTATTTTAAACAAAAGTCAGTTTTTGTTACATTAGCAGAAGTCCAATAATTCTTACAATAAATGCTGCCACCCATGCAATCGCACACTGCAAAAGCACCACGCTGACTGCCCACTTTGCACCCAGCTCTCTCTTTATGGATGCTATAGCAGCCACGCAAGGACTGTAGAGCAACGAGAACACCAGAAGAGATGCAGCTGAAAGTGTTGTGAGTGCTGTTGTAACAGTTCCTCCAAACAGTATCTCCAGTGTTGATACCACGCTCTCCTTTGCCATGAGTCCGCTGATAAGTGACGTGCATATACGCCAGTCGCCGAGTCCCAGAGGCTTAAAGACAGGCACAATAACACTTGAAATAACGGCAAGCATGCTGTCCTTTGAGTCTGTTACCATGTTAAAGTGTATGTCAAAGCTCTGTAAGAACCATATCAGCATTGTTGCAATAAGTATTACTGTAAATGCCTTCTGCAAAAAGTCCTTTGCCTTCTCCCAGAGGAGCTGGCACACATTCTTGGCGCCCGGCATCCTGTAGTTTGGCAGTTCCATGACAAATGGCACTGCGTCACCCCTGAACAAAGTCTTTCTGTAGATAAATGCGAAAAGTATTCCGACAATTATTCCAAGGAAGTACAGTCCTCCCATGACAAGTCCGCCATGCTTCGGGAAAAATGCACTAACAAAGAATGCATAAATTGGCAATTTTGCCGAACAGCTCATAAACGGTGTGAGGAGTATAGTCATTCGACGGTCTCTCTCACTTGGCAGTGTACGTGTCGCCATGACAGCTGGCACCGTACAGCCGAAGCCTATGAGCATTGGTACTATGCTTCGCCCTGAAAGTCCTATCTTACGAAGGAGCTTGTCCATGAAGAATGCAACCCTCGCTATGTATCCGCTGTCCTCCATGAGGGATAAGAAAAAGAACAGTGTCACGATAATCGGCAAAAAGCTTAATACGCTTCCGACACCCTGAAAGATGCCGTCTATTACCAGTCCGTGCAGCACCTCATTCACACCTGCCGCTGTGAGTGCCTTATCCGTAAGCGCGGTCAGTGCTCCTATGCCCTGCTCCAAAAGCCACTGAAGGCCTGCTCCAATTACGTTGAAGGTGAGATAAAATACAGCAAGCATTATCACTATAAAGCATGGTATTGCCGTGTATTTGCCTGTAAGAACACGGTCGATGCGTTCACTTCTGATACGCTCCCTGCTCTCCTTCGGTTTTACCACGGTGCTCTCGCATATTTTCTCAATAAATGTAAAGCGCATATCCGCAATTGCAGCGCTTCTGTCAAGGCCTCGCTCCTTCTCCATCTGGACAATCAGATGCTCTATTGCCTCTTTTTCATTCTCATCAAGATGAAGCTGCTCTAATATAAGTGCATCTCCCTCGATAATTTTGGTTGCCGCAAAGCGAATCGGAACTCCGGCGAGCTTTGCATGATCCTCAATCAGGTGACTGACCGCGTGTATACATCTGTGCACGGCACCGCCAAAATCATTCTCATCACAGAAATCCTGTCTGCCCGGGCGCTCCTGATACTTTGCAATGTGTATCGCATGGCGCACCAGCTCATCAACACCCTGATTCTTTGCGGCAGAAATCGGTACAACAGGCACTCCTAACAGTCCCTCGATTTTATTTACATCGATTGAGCCTGAGTTTGCCGTCACCTCATCCATCATATTTAGAGCGATAACCATCGGTATATCCATCTCAAGAAGCTGCATGGTCAGATACAGGTTTCTCTCGATATTTGTCGCATCTACGATATTTATTATGGCCTTTGGCTTGTTATCGAGCACAAAGTTTCTCGACACAATCTCCTCACTCGTATATGGGCTCATTGAGTAAATGCCCGGTAAATCTGTGATTGATGTATCCGGATGTTCTTTAATAGAGCCATCCTTTCTGTCCACCGTCACTCCCGGGAAATTACCTACATGCTGGTTTGAACCTGTAAGCTGGTTGAAAAGTGTTGTCTTGCCGCAGTTTTGGTTTCCCACAAGTGCGTATGTGAGCTTCTCACCATCCGGAAGGGGATTGCCACTGCCCTTCACATGGTATTTGCCCTCCTCACCAAGTCCGGGATGGGCTGTGTTGCTTATCTTTTTAGGGCCCTCATGCTTTCTTGAACGGCTGTCAATTAATTCTACCTCAATCTGTGCCGCATCATCAAGCCTCAATGTGAGCTCATAGCCGTGCACCTGAAGCTCCATCGGGTCTCCCATAGGTGCAAATTTGATTACTGTCACTTCGGCCTTTGGGATTACTCCCATATCCAGGAAATGCTGGCGCAGTGCGCCCTCACCGCCTACTGTAAGTATTCTGGCACTCTGTCCTATGCCAAGTTCTTTTAGTGTCATTTTATCGCTTCCTAGTGTATTTATTGATAATTTTTCTCAACTTATCACAAATATCTTACCACAAAGCGTGTGCCACTGCATTCATTTTTTTCATTTAATACATCTTTTTTACAATCCTCCACAAGGATATATCCATTGTCATGACGCACAATTGCTTCCGCGAGCGAAAGTCCTATGCCGATGCTGTCTGCCGGCTGTCCGCTGCCGCTGTAAAAACGCGTAAAAATATGCTTTTTGTCCTCATCACTTATGGTCTCTCCATCGTTTTGCACTGTTATCTCTGCATACATCTCATACCTGTAAAAGCCTATCTTTACCTCACTCTCTGCATGCTCCACTGCATTTTTTACTATGTTTGTAATGGCCTCACACTGCCAGTATGCATCAGCATGTATACAGGCATCCTTATCAGAGCCTTCATCTATGGACAGCCTTATGTCTCTCAAATCGCAAAGTGCCATAACATTATCAGCTGCCTCAGACACAATTTCAGACAGCAGCGTATCCTTCTCATCAAACTCCACAACATCCGCTTCAAGCCTTGAAAGCTTTAAGATAGCCTGCACCATATGCGATATATTGTCCACATCGCGCTTTGCCCTGCGCATTATCCTGTTTCTGTTTTCAGATGCCATATCAGGATTTCCTTCCAGATTTTCCAGATTTATCGAAAGTGATGTGAGCGGAGTCTTAAGCTGGTGCGATATGTCAGAAAGCGCATCCTTTAGCAAAAGCTTGTCTGCCTTTGCATTTTCCGCAGACTCCCTCAAATAGATTGCTGTCTTGTAAAGCTCTCCCTTTAGTATAGAAAGCTCCCCCTCTGTGCTATCTGCCATAACAAGTCTGTAGTCTCCCTGATTTATGCGGCGCAGATAATCCGCAGCCTGTCTGACCTGTCTTTTAAAGCTAAATCTTATAAGCACAATGTAAAGGCAAAAGCCCCCTGCAAAAAGCACAACAAGAAATATGTCTAGCCAAAGCGCTCCTTTAAGCGCTTTTTCATTTGACAAAACCGCAGAATCCTTTTCCATATCAATGCCGTATTTTTTTAAGAGCGTCTCTGCGCTTTTTAAATTTGTATAATCGCTGCCTAAGCTGCTGTCATTTAGAATCGCGGCTATACTGCCATCTGATACATCGGGATATTTTTCATGAATTAGTGCACATAGCTTAGCCACTGTGGCGTTATAGTTTTTCGTATATGCCCTGTACTGGAAAAAAACGGTAAAAGCCATAACCGTCACACATATACATGTATAAATTATCGCAAAATACACAAAATGTTTTCTGTTCTCTAAATTATATTTCTTCTTTCTCATGCTTCCCCCCGGGAACTGTCTCTGTCGGCCGATACTGTTTAAAGAGCTTCATCTGAATCAACACGATACCCGATTCCCTTCACAGTCTTTATCACATCCTCACCAAGCTTTGCCCTGATGCGCTTCATATAGACAGTCACTGTATGGTCATAGACATCGTTGCCTGTCGCCTCCCAGATGCAGTCAAGCACGGCATTTCTGGACACAGCCTTGTCGTGATTGGTAAAAAGCAGATCAAGTATGCGGTTTTCAAGATTTGAAAGAGCTATCAACTGTCCATCCCTTCTTGCTTCCTTTTTGTCCATGTCATAGCTTATGCTTCCTGCATGTATGACAGATGAACTGTCATCACTTTTCCTACGTAAAAATACGCGGTTTACCCTCGCCACAAGCTCTCTTACTGAAAAAGGCTTTGTGATGTAATCCTCCGCTCCAAGCTCGAGTCCCTTTACTATATCATTTTCCTCATCCCTTGCGGTAAGAAAAATCACCGGTGTTTTTTCTTTTTCCAGCCTTTCGCTGTAAAAATCAAAGCCGTTCCCATCCGGAAGCGACACATCAAGCAGCACAAGGCCGGGGTGCTCACTCAAAAGTGCCCCAGCCTCGTTTAAATTGCCTGCTGTCAAAAGCTCATATTCAGGTTCTGTAAAGGTATCACACAGTCCCTCTGTTATTCCTTTGTTGTCCTCTATGAGAAGTATTTTTTTCATATCAGCTCCCGCATTTCCTACAGATTTTCATTCTTGATTGTCTCAATAATGTTATTGTGTCTAAGCTTCGTCATTGATAGTTTCATGATAGCATAAATCAGCATTATTACAACCAATATACACAATATAATTGCTTTATACGGCGGCTCATAAATGATTGCGTCATCCATCCTGTTCATCATAACACATAAGAGATAGCTTATTAAAATACCAAGCGGTACTCCTATTGCAAGTGCCTTCACAGATATAAACACACTCTCGAGCCTGACCATTCCCACAAACTGCTTATCTGTCATTCCAATGCTTCTTAATGTGGCAAACTCGCGGCTTCTAAGCTCCATTCCGGTACTTAAGGTATTGATGATATTTGTGATTCCTATTAAGGCAATGACTACAATAAGTCCGTATGCAAATACTCCAAGCAGTGTAAAGAGTGACTTTTCATCGCGCATCTGCTTATCCATATTGCTGACATAAAAACTAATCTGCGAATACTCAGGATTTCCTTCCGTCTCCTTTTCGAATGTATCCTGATATTCATCTGCATTTTCTGCAACCACATATGCCGAATATGACGCATATCCCGGTTTAATCTCATTACCGTTCTTACCGTCACCCCATAGGCTTTCAAAGCCTTTTTGGTTCATAAACAATAGCGTGTTGCTGTAGCCCTTATAACCTATTGGTACCTTGTCTGTGACACCTGCAATAGTTACATCCACAGTCTTTCTGACTCCGTTATTTATTGTTTCCTCGTCAACGTATCCACTGTTATCCTCTGTGCTGCTTTCAGTACCACCTTCCACGGCATTATCATCAGAAGAAGCATCATCATACACATTGTAGCCACACTCGATTGTATCTCCTGCTTTATATTTGTACAGCTCCATCTCTTTTTTGACGTATTTTGAGCTATTCTCATTATACACATCAAATGTGCATTTATTCACAAGAATTGCTCCTGCAGCTGCATTTTTTATGCCTGCGTCAGACGCATACTTATCATACGATTTATCATCCAAAACCGTGATTAAAAACATTTGCGAGACATCCTCACTGTCATCATAAAGCTGCCTGCAATACTCTCCATATTCCTTTGTATACTCCGGCTTACTGACATCGAAATCATAGCCTGCTCCAACCAGATAATCCTCAGCTCCTTCAATGCCACTCAAAAGCTTAGAGAACTTTTCAATATCAATGTCTTTTTTACATGACATATTTATTCCAATATTGTAATCTGCTGATGCATATGACATCCCAACAACGCTAAAGGCCATAGACATAAAGTATGATATCACAATAAAGGTTACTGAGCAGATGACAATAGATGTCACTGTGGTTCTGTACTTTTTATTGTTCCTCTTTATATTCTTATATGAGATAACACCTCCGATACCCCAGATTCTGCCTATAATCGCCGGTGTCTTAAGCTTTGCTGACTTTATTTTAATCTCCTTTGTGTTTCTTATTGCTTCAAGCGGTGTGACCTTTGCAGCCCTTCTTGCACTGCCTGTTGCTGAGAAATAAATGGTTGCTATACTCAGTATCACAGCAAGAATAAGTGCAGGCAGTGATGTGTGAAAGCTCAAAGCAACGTTAAGCCAGCCTGCTGACAGCGCATTTACTACCTTGACAAGTATAAGCGATGCTAAAATACCACTCATGGTACCTACAGGAATACCAACCACTCCAAGCATTGCTGCCTCTGTCTTAACGCTGCTTTTTATCTGTCGCCTCGTAGCACCCACGCTTGCAAGCATGCCATACTGCCTGATTTTTTCAGTGATTGATATGTTGAAGCTGTTTTTGATACAGTACACTGATGTCAGTATGATTATCAAAGCCACAACAGCAGCCACTGTAAACAGTGCTTTAAATGAACCGTCAATCGGGAAAACGCACTCATAGTTTATAAGGTATCCATTCATATATATATCATATTTTGCATTTTCCATCTCTTTAAGGAACCTGTCACTTTCCTCAGAAGACATTTCAACAGATGAATTATTTGCTTTCGCAAACAGCTTTTCATCCACACCAATTATATCTGCAGTCACAGCATCCTTGTTTCTTAAAGCCTTTTGAGTGTATCTGCTGTACACTGTGAGTGTAGTGTCAGCTTCGCTTGCCTCACTCTTTGTGCCGTTATCAATTGCTGCCAGTTCATCAGAGTATGTGACAAATGTATATCCGGCGGCACTATAGTCCTCCATTCCATAGCCCGGTCTTTCCATGATGCCTACCACCTTGTAGTGCTTTGTCACAGTATCGGTAAGTGTCTCTGCCTCATGCTCATATGCGCAGTTTTCCGATATGACACCTTCGGTGTTTGAATCATATCGCTTTCCGACATCTAGTGTTATCTCATCTCCCACCTTTATGTCGATTCGTCCGTTTGTCTTTAAGTGCCTTGGAATGACTATCTCATCCTCATTTTTTGCCATGCGGCCCTCTATCAGTTTAAAGCAGCCTCTCTCAAAGCCGGCCTCATCTGTTGCCATGACATATGCATACGGCTTATCCTCATTCTTGCAGCCGTCCAGATTTGCAAAGCCCATTCCCATTGTCTCAAATGTGCTTTCAATATTTCTGTTGTTTTTAAACTCCGAAAGCTCAGACATTTTCACATTCGAAAATTTCACATGAAAGTCGCCGTCCTTTTGCTTCTGGTATTCGATCATACTGTACTGAAAGCTTGACACAAGTGTGACAAGCGCCGACAAAAGCGCTGTTGCAAGAATTATTCCGACTATCGTGACAATAGTTCTTTTCCTGTTGAGCTTTAAGTTTTTTAATGTGAGTGTCTTCATCAAATTCATCTGATTTTACCATCCTCTATCATTATTGTGCGGTCAGCCGCTTTTGCAAGCTCCATATTGTGTGTAATCATAATGATTGTCTGGTTGAGCTCACGGTTTGAGGTCTTTAAGAGATGCATAATCTCGTTGCTTGCCTTGGTATCCAGGTTTCCGGTCGGCTCATCCGCTAGCACTATAGACGGTCTCGTAATCAGGGCTCTTCCTATAGATGTGCGCTGCTGCTGTCCTCCTGAAAGCTCATTTGGCAAATGAGTACGTCTCTCTGTAAGTCCAAGGCGCAAAAGCATGTCATCCATCTGTGCTTTTTCCACCTTTCTTCCATCAAGCTCCATCGGAATTGCCATGTTTTCCTCCACATTTAATATAGGTATCAGATTATAAAACTGATAAATGATACCCACCTGTCTTCTTCTGAATATGGCAAGCTCATCATCATTCATTGCAAAGATATCAGTGCCGTTTATATACACCTTTCCGCTTGTTGGTCTGTCAACACCTCCAAGCAGATGAAGCAGTGTGGATTTTCCGGAGCCGCTCGCCCCGACAATTGCCACAAACTCTCCCTTTTCCACGCTCAATGACACATCGTCCAGAGCCTTGACCTGATTTTCTCCGGCTCCGTATATTTTTGATAAGTGTTCTACTCTAAGCAGTTCCATTTAATTCTCCTTTTCTTCTCTATGCATTTTTGAGTGCTGTGCGGTCTGCCATCTAAAGTGCAGCCGCCCCGCGATACAAGTGTATAATACATTATGTAAAGTTACAGGTAGGTTACTTTTAAAAAATATTACAGCATAATATAAAAACTCCGGTCAGAACAAAAAGTTTTCTGTGCCGGAGCTTATATGTTTTATGTTATATGTTTTATATCATATGTTTTATAATTATCTATGCCAATAATTATTTCTGCTTATATGAAGACAAAAAGTCTGCAAGCTTGCCTGTGGCATCCTTTAATATCTCTGTTCGAGGCAGATATACCACTCTGAAGTGATCCGGCTTATCCCAGTTGAAGCCGCCGCCGTGGATGATGAGTATCTTCTTCTCACGAAGCAGATCGAGTGCAAACTGTTCATCGTTTGTGATGTTGAACCTTGCAGTATCAATCTTTGGGAATATGTAAAATGCTGCCTTTGGCTTTACTGCCGAAATTCCCGGTATATCGTTTAATGCCTTGTAGACGTACTCTCTCTGCTCATAGATTCGTCCGCCCGGCACAATATACTCGCCTACACTCTGATATCCGCCTAAAGCGGTCTGCACTATCGACTGCGCCGGAACATTCGAGCAAAGACGCATGTTTGAGAGCATGTTGAGACCCTCGATATAGTCCTTTCCGAGCGCCTTGTTGCCGCTTAAAACCATCCATCCGATACGATAGCCTGCTATCATATGTGACTTAGAAAGACCGCTGAAGGTCACACAGAAGAGATCCGGTGCAAGCGACGCAATAGACACATGCTCATAGTCATCCATCACCAGCCTGTCATATATCTCATCCGAAAAAATCATGAGCTCGTGCTCTCTTGCCACATCAACTATCTGCTGCAGCACCTCCCTTGGATAGAGCGCTCCTGTCGGATTGTTTGGATTGATTATTACGATCGCCTTTGTCTTGTCTGTAATCTTCTTTTTGATATCCTCTATATCCGGATACCACTCTGACTGCTCATCACAGATATAGTGCACTGCAGTGCCTCCCGCAAGTGTAACGCAGGCTGTCCAAAGCGGATAGTCCGGCGCCGGCACCAGCACCTCATCACCATTGTCAAGAAGCGCTGACATGCTTAAGTTTATAAGCTCGCTGACTCCGTTTCCGGTGTAGATATCCTCAACCGTCACATTAGGAAGCTTTTTGAGCTGTGCATATTGCATGATTGCTTTTCTTGCAGAAAAAAGTCCCTTGGAGTTGGAATACCCCTCACAGTCCGTGAGCTGACGAGACATATCATATATCACCTCATCAGGTGTCCTGAAGCCAAACGGCGCAGGATTTCCTATATTGAGCTTCAACACATTTGTGCCGTTTTCCTCCATGCGGGCCGCCTCATCCACTACCGGTCCTCTTACATCATAAAGCACATTATCTAATTTTCTGGATTTTCCAAATTCTCTCATCCTGACAATCTCCTTTTATTTTCGTAACAATCCCTGTATCCGTAATCATATCATTCTAGCCTAAAAGCTCAAAAACAGCCTCAGCATCAAATACCACCTGCTTTACCTTATCAACCTCTATCTGATAAAGTGCATTTGCAGCCAGATGCTCTGCAGCCTGCTCGAGATCTCTTATGCCCGATGTGTTCTCGTGAAGTTTAATCACTGCATCAAGTCCGTCCTCTGTGAGAACGCACTCCTCCTCCTTCATTCCCATTCGCTCAAATACCTTGCGCAGGGCAAATCGCTGGAAGATGACCTTCTTCTCTTCATCGGTATAGTCCGGAATATCAATCACTGCAAAACGTGACATAAGCGGTGCAGAAATCTGGGATTTATCATTGGCTGTTGCAATCGGATATACTCCGACGGTCGGCACCATACACTCCATATAGTTGTCTGTAAAGCCCAGATTGTCAAGCAGTGTCAAAAGCACATCTGCCGGATTTCCGTTGCCGTTTTTGCTTGAGGCCTTGTCGAGCTCATTGATGATAAATACAAGATTTGACTCTCCCGCCTGTGAAAATGCCTCCATAATGATTCCCGGCTTTGCATTTGAATAGATTCTTGAGCTTCCTGTGAGCTGCTCTGCATCATTTATGGAGCTCATATCGAGTGTGGTCCATGGAAGCTTGAGTATACGTGCAACAGCATATGCAATCTGTGACTTTCCGGTTCCTGCCGGTCCACATAGCAGCAGTCCGTAGGCAGGAAGTGTATGAGTCCTGTTTATCTGGATAATGGTCTCAATGATTCTCTGCTTCACGCTCTCCATGCCATAGAGCTCCTCATCGAGTATGCGCCTTGCCTCCACAGGGTCAATTGCCTCAAAGTAATTTCCCTTCCACTGGATATTCATCATGATGGAAAGTGCTCTCTGCGCATGGCGTCTCTCCTCAGGTGATACCTCGCTTGAACGCGCAACTGCCAGATTTCTTCTGGCCCACAGCAGTATATTGTCAGGCAGTGTACGGCCTGCACAGGTCATGAAATCTGTGATGCTTTGTATACTGGTGAGCTTCATGCTGTCGCCCTCTTCCTCGTAATCATCGAGGTCGGGTTCATCCTCAGGCATGGTGCTGGCAAAGAGCCTTTCCATCATATACTGCAGGAATCCGTCCTCTGCAGACAGCTTTGTGCCTCTGCCGAGAGCCACCTCCCTCACCCTGTATACTGCGTATCCGTCAGGTGTATTGGCTCCTGAAAGCTGTACCTTTATGTGATTTTCGCCAAGCCACTTAAAAAGACTGACGAAGCGGGAATCAATGCGCAGGATATCTGCACTGGTCACCCCATCACCATCCTCAAATTCAAAGGATGTACGCTTTATCGGATTTGTAAACATACCGAGCGCATGGTGCGCCCACTCCTTTTGCTTATTGTCTATCACAACAATCGGTTTATCGGCCGATGCCTTTGTCTCTGTCGAATGAAATGTCTCATATGTACACTCCGGATGCTCGTTTGCTACCGGTGTATCGCTAAAATCAAATACTGGCATTTTTATTCCTCTCTTTTCGTAATTGTATTCTTCATCATACCCTGTCAAAGGCTATGTCCTGTACCACCTCGCCCGCGATGATAAGTCCTGCCACTGATGGTACAAATGCAAGGCTTCCGGGAATATCCCTGCGCTCTGTGCACTTGTGTTCGGCACCCGGCGGACAGATGCAGTTGCTTCTGCAGCTTATAGACATATCCTCTATCGGTCTTGTAGGCTTCTCCTCAGAGTATACCACCTTGAGCTTTTTCACGCCACGTTTTTTAAGCTCACGGCGCATGACCTTTGCAAGCGGACACATGCTGGTCTTATATATATCAGCCACCTTAAATGCACTTGCATCCAGCTTATTTCCCGCTCCCATACTGCTTATGATAGGGACATTTTTCTCCTGTGCCTTCATGACAAGCGCAATCTTTGCTGTGACTGTATCAACCGCGTCAACTATATAATCATACTCTTCAAACGGAAATTCATCAGCATTTTCCGGCAAAAAGAAGCACCTGTGCGTCACGACACTGACATCAGGATTAATATCATGAATCCTCTCCTCCATCACATCTGTCTTGTATTTTCCTATGGTCTTTCGGGTTGCGATTATCTGCCTGTTTAGGTTTGTAAGACACACCTTGTCATCATCGATAAGGTCAATCGCTCCCACGCCGCTTCTGACTAGTGCCTCGCAGACATATCCGCCCACTCCTCCTATTCCAAATACTGCGACTCTTGCGCCCTTTAGCCTATCCATCGCCTCTTTTCCAAGCAAAAGCTGTGTTCTTGAAAACTGATTTAACATTTATTTCTCCTTTTCATCCCTGACCACGCCGACACCGGCAGAAATCAGGAGTCTTACTGTATCTTTAAGCATACTCCAGTCAGCCTTTGACAGATCATCGGCAGCCTTTATCATCTCAATGAGCTGCTTAAATGACATCTGGTCAAGGTTCTCAAAATTGGAGTCCGATGCTATTGAAAAAAGCACATTTACAAACTGCTTTCGCTGCGCCTCATCCATGCTGCCTATCCAGTTTCTGAGTGTCTTGTCAAGGCGCACACTGTTTTTGTCCAGCCCATCCGCCTTTATGATACTTCCGCCCATTATCTCCCATGAAAAAGCATCATGCTGCAGCGGCCCCGAATTACGGCTTCTTACCACCTCATAATCGTCCACATGCTCAAGCAATAAGCCAACAATAGACGACTGCGGCAGAAATGTCTCTATTCTGTCAAAAATTCTTTTGTAGCCTGCCGTATATATCATCTTGTGATTGAAGCCCGGCCCGTCAAAATTAAACACCTTAATAATGACATCCTGCACCTCTTTATCCACATGCATGGCGGCAAACACTGCCAAATTTCCACCCTTTGAGTGTCCGCCTATCCACAGCTTTCTTGTATTGATGCTTTTATTGTTGATATTTTCATCATCTAATAAAGCTTTTTCATTTATGCCCCTATCATCATTGCATATATATGCTGCCACCTGCTTTAAATATTTTTTCGCCTTGTTCTGTCCCGGTGTCTCATCGAGATAGCTTAGATTAAAGTTTTCCTTCCATCCGACCACGGAATGGTCTGTACCACTGTAGGAAATGAAATATGTGCCGTCAGGCAGTTCTATCGTAACCGCAGAAAACTGCGACTCCTCTTTTTCACTTATATCGTATATATAATATCTCAAAATGCAGTCAGCATAGCGCCTTGAGTGCGCCAGCTTTTGAAGCAGCCTCGCGGAATGGCGGAAAAGATTAGGCATCTGCTCAATCTCATCATCACTATGATCCGCGCAGTAAAGACTTGAAAGCTGTTTTATCGTAAGGTATGACTTCTTTGCATCCGGCATATATGGCTTCATCTGCACATAAATAAGCTGTGAAAAAATCAGTCCGTCCACCTCATTTACATGCACCTCATCAAAGCCTATGTCTCCACGCCAGTCAATATAATCCATGATATCTGCCATACAATGCCCTCCTGAAATATATCTGTCTTATTCATCATAGTGATCTAGGAAGCTGTGCTTTATGCCATCCTTTTTATATGCTACAACCGTAGCCAGATTTACATTCTCCACGCTCTTAAATATATTTGCCTCGACAAAAGGATTCACCTTTTTAAGATTAGCGATGAGCTGCTTTATCTCAACACGCTTTGAACGGTTTTCCTCATTATTGCAGGTGGTACAGGTATCTGTAAACTTGCAGGCACACTGTATGAAATGCAGACCGTTGTAATCACGCCATGCCTTGATATCGTCCTCCCTGACCAGGTAAAGAGGCCTGATAAGCTCCATGCCCTCAAAGTTTGTACTGTGAAGCTTAGGCATCATGGTCTGTACCTGTGCACCGTAGAGCATGCCCATGAGTATCGTCTCTATAACATCATCATAATGATGTCCGAGCGCAATTTTGTTGCAGCCCAGCTCCTTTGCAAATGCATACAGATGTCCTCTTCTCATCCTCGCACATAAATAGCATGGCGATTTTTCGATATCATATACAGCATCAAATATATCTGACTCAAAAATAGTGGCAGGGATGCCAAGGTTCCTGCAGTTTTCCTCTATGACATGCCTGTTTGCCTCATTGTAGCCCGGGTCCATGACGAGAAACTTCACATCAAAATCAAACTTGTTGTGATGCTTAAGCTCCTGAAACAGCTTTGCCATGAGCATGGAATCCTTACCTCCCGAGATACACACCGCAATCTTATCCCCCGGTTTTACAAGCTCATATGTGTTTATCGCCTTTGTAAACTTGCGCCATATGGATTTCTTAAATTTCTTTCTGATGCTTTGCTCCACATCTGCCTTTATATCGCGCTCTGCCACCTCATCCTCTTTCATAGCATCAAGCAGCCAGCTTATATAACCTCCCTTTAAGCTTGCCGCATCAAAACCTTTTTCTGTGAGATACTCTGCCACATCCACACTCGTCTTACCACGGCTGCAGACTATTACAAGCTTCTTATCATGCAGCACCCTCTCATCTGACTCTATTTCCTCTGCCTGAATATTGAGTGCTCCCTTTATGGCACCGTGCGCCACCTCTTCCTCACTTCTTATATCTATTATCTGATAGCTGTTACTATCCAGCTTTTTAACTTCTTCTATACTAAGCTGCATTTTATTTCTCCTATATTATTTCCGCAATGACTTTATTTCCTGAAATATCCTGTACTCATAATATGCCGACACCACAAGGATGAGCCCTATCATAATGAGGCTGTATACATCGCGGATTGCTATTCCAAACGCATCACACACGCATGGCACCAAAAGCCCCGCAGTAAAAACAAGCTTTACAAACATCAAAAGCCTGAGTGAATACTTTCTGATATTGCCCACACACAGCTCCGCTGCTATGTGATTGAGCTTTTCCGGATAATGCTGCAGCCATGTGATTGCAATGTATACAAGCAAAAGCACAAGTATATTGGCCACAAACTTAAATACCTGTATGTGATAGCACACTCCATAATAAATCTGTAAGCCTATATACGCAAGAGCTAAAAGCGCATCTATTGCCTCAAGCACCGCCGAAGCAAATGTCATATCTCTTTTTCTCATATAAATCTACTACCTTTCATTAACACCTTAAACACATAAATATAAGGTAAAACGATATTGTTTCTCTTTAAACTATCTAATTTTATCATATTATGGACTATCTTTCTAGAAAAATTGTGATATAATAATCAGGTTAAAGGAATTTTATTTAAAAATTAATAATACAACGAGGTTTAATCGAAAATGAGCAAATTAACAATACCAAAGAACTATTCTTCGGCACTGAATCTTCACGATACACAGCTTGCCATCAAAACTGTTAAGGATTTCTTCCAGGGCATGCTCGCACAGCGTCTTTCCCTGACACGTGTTTCAGCACCGCTTTTCGTCGATCCTACCACAGGCTTAAACGATAACTTAAACGGATATGAAAGACCTGTTACCTTCGGCATCCTTGAGCAGGGTGACAAGGAGGCTGAGGTCGTTCACTCTCTTGCCAAGTGGAAGAGATATGCATTAAAGAAATACGGCTTCTCTCTCGGCGAGGGCATCTACACAGATATGAATGCCATAAGACGTGATGAGGAGACTGACAATATCCACTCTATATTTGTTGACCAGTGGGACTGGGAAAAGGTCATCCGCAAGGAGGACAGAAACTTAGATTTCCTTGAGGAAACAGTAAAGACAGTATACAAATGCCTGCGCAAGACCGAGCAGTATATGGCTATACAGTACGACTACATAGATTTGATTCTGCCAAAGGATATCACCTTTGTCACCACATCAGAGCTTGAGGAAATGTTCCCGGACAATACTCCAAAGGAGCGTGAGTATTATTTTGCAAAGGCAAAGGGTGCAATCTGTGTAATGCAGATTGGTGACAAGCTTGCAAACGGAGAGCCTCACGACGGACGTGCCCCTGACTATGACGACTGGGCTTTAAACGCTGATATCATCGTATACTATCCTGTTCTTGATATCGCACTTGAGCTTTCATCAATGGGTATCCGTGTAGATGAAAAATCTCTGAAGGAGCAGCTTGACAAGGCCGGATGTCCTGAGCGTGCTAAGCTTCCATTCCAGAAGGCTATCCTCAACAAGGAGCTTCCGTATACTATCGGAGGCGGAATCGGACAGTCACGAATCTGTATGTTCTTCCTCAGAAAGGCTCATATCGGTGAGGTACAGAGCTCACTGTGGCCTGAGGAGACAATTAAGGAATGTGAGGAGCATGGTATTCAATTGCTATAATCTGCATACCATACTTTACTGTTTGTTATTAAAAACCTGCTGTGTCAGACAAGCATGACACAGCAGGTTTTATTATTTCTTATTTTTTAATTTTTCCATATGCATCACAAAAATCAGCATAAATGCATGTGTTGCTGCTATTATCTACACAAACATCCTCCATGCAGCCCTGATCTGTGAACTCAGCCTCTCAAACTGCCAGTGGGTATTGCTCTTTATGATACTGTTTGGATCATTTATAGTAAAGCCCTCATCATCATAGCCTGTGATCACCATAAAATGTCCATTGTCTGTGAAATCTCCCGGACCGACATTTACGACTATCAGATTGCCCTCATCAAGCCTTTCTTTAAATGTATCCTCATCCTCCTTTATAGTCTTAGCATTTACGCCGTAGTGCCTGCAGCCCTTGCTCATAAGATCCCATGCACTTCCGGAGCCGTCCACACTGTAGCCGGCCTCCTTTGCATACTCTGCCACTGCAAGAGGTGATGCCTGTGCATCATGCGTCAGATATAATACAACCATCGAAAGTGCAGTCGGACCGCAGCCACTCGCCGCAAAATAATTGCCGCTGTACTTTTCATAGCCCCATCTCTTATCCCACTGCTGCAATAGAGGTACTGTATCCTGCGAAGCCTCTGCAGTCAGATCAATGTCATGCTTTTTCGAGTGCTCCTCAGGATACTCATATATGAAGTCAATTGCCTCATCATTCTTCTTCGCAAGCTCCTTTAGCTGCACCGGATACTCTGCACTTTGAAGTATCTCATCAAGCTTCGTTTCCTTGTCAGGCTCGCTGCTTTCCTCCGCAGCGTTTACATCATCTTCTGAGCTGTTTTGCCTTTTTACTGAGTCCATTTTAGATGCAGTGAGTGAATTATTATTCTTCTGCACATCAACATTCCCTGAGCGTGTCTTATTATCAGCACTTACCGCTGCTTCTGTATCAGGAACCAAAAGCTGCATGCCTACAGCCACAAATGTTATTATGGCTATCGCTGCACAAAGGACTATTGCGCCTATTTTCATGCGCCTGTCACTGTGCCTTGCACGTTTTATGCCTCCCTGCCTTCTATCAGTTTTCTTATGTGTCTTTCCCATTGTTTTCCTCTTACTATTACAGCTTATCAACTTCATCCATCCAGATACGCCCGCACGCATCAGAAGGCATCCTTAGGTCTCCTCTCGGTGAGACCGCCACTGTACCTACCTTTGGTCCATCCGGCAGACATGAGCGCTTGAACTGCTGTGCGAAAAATCTGCGATAGAAGTTCTTAAGCCATTTGAGAATAAACTCATCATCATATTTTCCTTCAAATGCTATCCTTGCAAGGCGGTAAACCTTGGCAGGAGCATAGCCGCAGCGCAGCATATTGTAAAGGAAGAAGTCATGCAGCTCATAAGGCCCCACAAGATCCTCTGTCTTCTGTGAAATCTTACCGTTTTCAGGTGGTAAAAGCTCAGGAGAAACAGGTGTATCAAGCACATCAAGAAGTGTACTTTCCAGCAAATCGCTGCCGCAGGTATCTGCATAGTATTTTACCAGATGGCGCACCAGAGTCTTTGGAACCGATGCATTTACAGCATACATGGACATATGGTCTCCGTTGTAGGTCGCCCAGCCGAGTGCCAGCTCCGACAAATCTCCTGTACCTATAACCATTCCGTTTTCCTTGTTTGCGATATCCATAAGTATCTGTGTGCGCTCGCGCGCCTGTCCATTCTCGTATGTGACATCATGCACAGACGGATTCTGTCCGATATCCCTGAAATGTATATTTACGGCATCCTTTATATCCACCTCGATAAATGTAGCTCCAAGGCATTTAATGAGATTTACCGCATTGTCATATGTGCGGTCTGTTGTTCCAAAGCCAGGCATAGTAACTGCCGCTATATCCTTGTGATCCTTTCCCAAAAGGTCAAATGCTCTTACCGTGACAAGCAGTGCCAGTGTGGAGTCGAGTCCTCCTGAAATACCGATAACTGCTGTCTTGCAGTTGGTATGCTCTAATCTCTTTTTAAGCCCCATAGCCTGAATCATAAGAATCTCATCACAGCGTCTGTCCCTGTCTGTCTTGTCTGCAGGAACAAAAGGAGCCGGATTTACATAGCGGCTAAGAATGGTATCCTTTACCTCAAGATCAAACTCAGCCCATCTGTGATCATCCTCGACAACAAATGTTGTCATCCTGCGCCTCTCAGTCTCTATTCTTTCCACATCAAACTCGCTGTATATAGTCTCATTTGTAAAGCGCTTTGACTCGGCAAGCACATTTCCGTTTTCACAGATGAGATTGTGTCCTGAGTAGACCACATCCTGTGTGGACTCACCGTCTCCCGCTGACGCATAAATATATCCACAGATTAATCTGGCAGACTGTCCGCTCACAAGCTCTCTCCTGTATATTGCCTTGCCTGTCACCTCATCTGATGCAGACAGATTTACAATCACAGTGGCACCCGACATCGCGTGTCTGATGCTCGGCGGATTCGGAGTCCAAAGATCCTCACAAAGCTCCACCGCTATCTTAAGCTTTGGCAGCTGCTTGCAGCTAAAAATAAAATCAGTATCTACAGACACCTGCTGTCCATTTTTCAGTGTGACATATATGCTAAGGTTTTCTCCCGATGCAAAATGCCTTGCCTCATAAAACTCATTGTAATTTGGCAGAAATGTCTTTGGCACCATGGCAAGTACTTCTCCGCGCGATACAACTGCCGCCATATTGTATAGCATGCCGTTTATCTCATATGGAAGCCCTATGAAAAATATGCCGTCAAGGCTCCTGCTGTAATCAGCTATCCCTATAAGCTCATCCTCTGCTGCAGCTATGAGCTTATCCTGCCAGAAAAGATCCTGACAGGTATATCCGGTAATGCAAAGCTCCGGGAAAACAACCACCTTTGCCCCGTTATCAGTGCACTCCTTCATAAGAGTTTTAATAAGCTGTCCGTTGTATACAGTATCAGCTACCTTTACCTTTGGTGTCGCTGCAGCGACCTTTATATATCCGTCCTTCAATTAGCACATCTCCTTCAACTCATCCACCGTAAACTCATATGCCTTATTACAGAACTGGCACTTTACCTCAATGCTCTCACCATCTGCGATAATGGAATCAAGATCCTTTTTGCTCAGTGTGGAAAGAGCTCTGCTCACACGCTCCTTTGAACAGTCGCAGTGGAAGCGTGTCTCAGTCGTATCTGTGATTTCAAGCCCGAAATCCCCTAAAATTTCCTCAAGTATCTGCTCCGGAGTCAGCCCCCTGTCAAGCATCTGTGTCACCGAATCAATCTCTGTGATTTTCTTTTCAAGCCTGTCCACAACCTCATCCGGTGTAAACGGCATAAGCTGGATGATAAATCCACCGGCCTGCTTTACGCTCTGGTCCTTATCCACCAGCACACCAAGACCAACCGCCGACGGAATCTGCTCAGATGTGGCAAAATAATAGGTCAGATCCTCAGCTATCTCACCTGTTTTAAGCTCACACTGACCTGAATACGGCTCCTTTAAGCCCATATCCTTTATAACTGTGAGTATTCCAAGATCAAGCGCTCCACCCACATTGAGCTTGCCTGCCGCATTGAGTGGCAGCTCAACCTGTGGATTCATGGCAAAGCCCTTTACATTGCCGTGCGAATCTGCTGTGACGGTAAGTCCCTTTGCAGGTCCGCTGCACTGTATCTGAAGAGTTATGATATCCTTATCGCCCTTCATCATAGCTCCCATCATGGCTCCCGCAGAAAGAAGTCTGCCAAGTGCCGCCGTCATGACAGGTGTTGTCATGTGATCCTCTCTGGCGGTCTCCACCATCTCCTTTGATGTTACAGCAAATGCTCTGATATTGGCATCCGCCGCTGTTGCTCTTACTATATAATCTGACATAATTTACCTCTCATTATCTAATTCTATGCTTTATGTGCAATTACAGTGACCTTCTCACTGTCACACTTCACCTGATCGTCTGTGTACGCATCATACACCGCATCAAACACAAGTCCCGACTGCTCAAGAAGCTCCTTAAGCTCTGAAATCTCATAGCATCTCTGGAAATGAGTTTCCTCAAACTTCTTGTAGATGTCATCCTCATCCTCTGACTGCTCCTTTATAAAAAGTGTCAGGTCATACTCGTTTATTTTCTCATCGGCATCATAATAATTGTCCCATATAAAGCTGCCCTCATCACGGTTTTCAGCTATGGTATTATCAGCCATGAGCACCTCATATTTGTATGGAGTATTGATATCAAATATAAAAATGCCACCCTCTTTAAGACTTTCGCTCACGCAGAAAAAAACTGCCTGAAGATCCTCAGGCTCAAGAATATAATTGATGCTGTCACATGCGCTTACGACGGCACTCACCTTTTCTCCCGGTTCAAACTCTCTCATATCCTGCATCAGATAAAGGATTCTGTCATCCTCTCTCTCAAGCGCCATATCAAGCATGTCAAAAGAATTGTCAATGCCTATCATATCATAGCCTGCATCTGCAAGAAGCGTGGTAAGCTTTCCCGTACCACAGCCTAAGTCCACGACATATCCACTGTCTATGCCATTTGCACGCAGTTTTTCGACAATATATCTGCCCCACACCTCATATGGCACATTGTCCATGAACATGTCATACACCCGGGCAAAACTCGTGTATGCTTCCATAATTACCTCATTTCATATTACAGAACCCCTGCTGCTTACATGCGAGCATGACGCATCAGCTTTTTTGTTCTCAGTGGTTCTGAATAGTTACTTAATAATTATATAATAACAATTAAATGTCTCAAAATCAAGGTTGATATAAGGCACAAAAACCATTATACTAAGCATATGATTGATAATTACGAACACTACATAACAAAAAACATAAAAGCATTTTACAAAAGGCGTCTTTTCTCCCCGATTGTATACATCATTCTGCTTACCGTGCTATGGTTTGCATTTTCACTCGGAGATATTTTATCGCCCATACATATTGACGATTCTGTCAGCTTTGAAGCTGCATACAAGGATTCGGACAGATATGTAAAAACCACCCTTAAAAAGCTTTACTTTACCGGCTACACCATGAAGGACGGCAACGATATCAAGGGCTATTACTACTACTGCATGCGTGATGAGCACTGCTCTATTGTTCTGCTTGCACCATCCACCTGTGAGGAGGGTCTGCCCTCTATCGATAAGCTCACGGTGGTCGGTAAAATCGTAAAAGGCAAGGGCACCTACACACAGTTTGTAAATAAACTGTCGAAGGATCTGAGTTGGGATTCCAAGGGACTCTCCGATACCATAACAGGCTGCTATCTTAATGAGCCTGAGTACCATTTGAAAACTACTATTTTTATGTTTGTTTTTTATTTTGGCACTCTCATCTATGCTGTTATCAGCCTGATATTCTACATCCTGTGCATCAGGTTTCCTGTTTTGGCACCGGCATGTCAGAATCTTGTTGTATTCGGCAACCCACACAAGCTGCTTGCCGAGGCTGAGGAGGAACTTGCGACACTGCCACAGCTTGCCACTGAGGATATGTTTATCACAGAGCACTATTTTATCATGACCTCGCCTTATGGCAATGCCATCGTGCCTATCAAAGAGATTTTATGGATTTACAAATACTCTACCCTGCACAAGATTCTGTGGTATCATTTCAGCATCTCATATACATTGCATATTTCCGCAAATAAGCATCTGTATATTCACTGTCCGAAGAACACCAAGTCTGATATCGATGGTATCATCGATTATCTGGCTGAGGCTAATCATGATATTCTGGTTGGTTTCAGTGAGGAGAACAGATTGAAGGTGCAGGCTATTCAGGGAAAACCGCTGAATGTGGAGAGACTGCTTGCGTGGAAGAAAAAGAAATAAAGTGTTTCAGTTTATTGGCTTTAATGACGGAGCCTCTCAGGAGCACATGATGCAAAATACGCTAATACTACGCAGCCAAGAGGCTGTAAGAATTATGCTTCACGCGCATAAAAACAATCCGCTACACCAAAATCTGGCATAGCGGATTGATTTATATACATCTATCTTTTTTTATTTATCAAGCAAATCTGTGTAGAAATCAGCGTAATGTGTCTCTCCTGACTTGATGTAGTCAATGGCTGCTGATGGATGCTGATTTAAGCGTCCTGTGAGCAGGTATGGAATATCGTAGCCCCATACAGCACCGCTCTCCTTGAGCGGAAGCATATGCTCTTCAACGAATTTGAGTACAGGGAATACGTTGTATTTTGGATTTTTGAGGAAGCTGAGTAAAAGCTCCATCGCACAGTTTCCTGCGCCTCGTCCCATGCCCATCATTGTTGCATCCAACAGGCTGACTCCCTGGGCTGCTGCCTCTATGGTGTTTGCAAATGCAAGCTGCTGATTGTTATGTGCGTGCATTCCTACGAACTTTCCGTTTGCCTCAGCAATTTCTGTGTATTTATCGGCAGTGCGGCGAATCTGCTCAGGGTAGAGAGCTCCGTAGCTGTCTACGATGTATATGCCGTCTGCAGAGCTCTTGGCAACCATGTCAAGTGCCTGGTCTAAGTCTGATTCCTGTGTATTTGAGATGGCCATGATGTTGCAGGTTACCTCGTAGCCCTTGGACTTGGCATCCTCGATCATCTCGATTGCTGCTGGCATCTGATGTACATATGTAGCCACACGCACCATGTCAATCACACTGTCCTCGCGAGGGAGGATATCCTTCTTGTAGTCACATCTGCCGACATCCGCCATGACAGAAATCTTCATATCAGAGTTGTTGTCTCCGACTATCTCACGGATAGCTGCCTCATCACAGAACTTCCATTTGCCGAATTTATTTACATCAAAAAGCTCCTTAGATGCTTTATAACCAAACTCCATATAGTCGATGCCTGCCTTTACGTTTGCACGATAAAGAGCATTGATAAAATCATCTGTAAACATAAAGTTGTTTACCAGTCCTCCATCTCTAATGGTAGCGTCAAGCACGCGGATATCAGGGCGTGCTGTCATTAAATCACCTTTCTGAGCCATTTTTGTTTCCTCCAAGTATAAATATTATTGTAACAAATATAAATATTACTGTAGCTTGATGTTACAATTTAAAGTTTTAATGCTTCAACGCTTTAAAGCATATAAGTATAATAACACAATTATTTAAAATTGCAAGTAAAACTTTACTTTTTTTTGTCAGACTAATATAATGAATGAGGTTGTAATACAATATCAAAGGAGGACTATATGATTTCTTATTTGACTTCGGCAGATATGTCGATAATAGCTTTCATCGGAGTGATTTTTGCATTCGCACTCACATGTATTGCTATTGCAAAATTAAATAAATTTTTACCAAAGGACCTCGGCAGACAGTTTGCTGTGGACGGAAAGCTTTCAGCCGGGAAGCCGAGAGGAGCCGGTATTATCTTTATATTCACATTTGTGATATCGGCAGTGCTTTTCTCACAAATCAATGCGGAGATTGCCATTTATCTCGTGCTTATAGTTATTGAGATGCTCACAGGCTACTTTGACGATGCGGCTGAAAAGCCATGGGGCGAGTATTTAAAGGGCGCACTTGATTTTGCGGTTGCAATTGTTGTGGCAGTTGTGTATCTGCATTTCAACTCAAGCACAATCACCTTTGCCATATTTGGCGGCTCTGTAAATATTCCACCTGTTGTGTTTGGAATACTCACAGTCATCTTAGTCTGGGTATCAATCAATGTCACAAACTGTTCAGACGGTGTTGATGGTCTTTCGGGAACACTTACCATCATTACCATAATGACCTTCTTCGTGCTTGATTCAGTGCTCAAAATAGCTGACAGCTTCAACTATTGTATTTTATTATTTGCGGTATGTCTGCTCGGATATCTGTGGTACAATGCCACACCAAGCAAGCTTTTGATGGGTGATGCGGGCTCAAGAGCCATGGGTATATTCATAGCTATATGTGCTCTTAAATCACAAAGCCCATTCATCTACATACTGGCAGGTCTCGTGCTTATCATCGATGGTGGACTTGGACTCGTAAAGGTTTCTCTTCTTAGATTTTTGAAGATACATATTTTAAAGAATACCACAACTCCTATCCATGACCACGTCAGAAAGAAGCTCGGCTGGTCAAATGCACAGGTCGTTTTCAGATTTGCAATTATCCAGATTGTTGTGTCACTCGCGACGGTTTATCTGGCGATGATTTAACAGTTTTAAAACTATATAAAGCAAAAGCCGGAGTCTGACAATTTGTCGGCTCCGGCTTTTACTATTTACTGTGTGGACTCCTTTAACACTACCTCATACGGCAGAAGTGTTCTGTTCTCAGTCTCTTCACCCTCTATCTGTCTGAGCAGATTCTTGCAGGCTCTTGCTCCGAGCTCCTTTGAATCAAATGAAAGCGATGTAATGGACGGCACATTATTTTCCAGCACTGAGCTGTTGTAAAATGAAGCCACCTTCACCTGCTGCGGCACCTTTATATGCCTTTCGCGGAGCCGTCTCATGGCCTGCGCACAAACTGCATCATCCATACACAGCAGACAGTCGCAGCCTCTGTCAATTGCATCATCTACAGCCTTTTCGACATATGCTTTTCCTTCAAGGTTTAAAAATACAAGATTGTCATTTATTTTCTTTCCAAACTGCTCATGGGCATCCACTACGCCTGCGTATCTGGTCTGATTTACAACAATATCCTCTCTTCCACCGAGAAGCGCCATATTTTTCATGCCACGCATGAGCATAATTGATGTCAGCTCCCTGCAGGCACTTCTATGGTCATGGTCAATCTGCTTTACATCCTTATATTTGCATGAGCCAGCTGTGACAAACGGTATCCTGCGCTCCTGCAAGAATGTCACCTGTGGATCATCTACCATCGTACGAAGCAGCACCACTCCATCCACCTTATGATTCTGTATGATACGCCTAAGCCCCGCCATATCATTGCCTGAGCCTATACAAAGCAAAAGGTCGTATTCCATCATACCTGCTATCTCCTGAATCCCCATTATAGCTTCCTGGAAAAAAGGCAGATCGACAAGTGCATAATCCCCCGGCATCACCACACATATATTAAATGTCTTTGACTGTGCAAGCCCTCTGGCTATTACATTAGGTTTATAATCATGCTCCTGTATATATTCAAGCACTCTTTTTCTTGTTGCAGCGCCTATCCTGCCCTTCCCCGATATAGCTCTGCTTACTGTTGTCTTTGAAACGCCAAGTGCCTCTGCTACATCTGATATAGTGATATTGTTACTCATTCTGCCGCCTCTTTCATCTATATGTGATTAATCACTGAACAACTTTTATTTGTTGCGCAACTCTATTGTTTTTCATTATAACCTATCTTCATACACTTGTCATCCCAGACATGCAATTTTTGCGCAACTGACTCATTCTTCCACGCATATTCGCTCAACATTTTGTTTTCTGATGATTTAATATTTACACCATTTATTTACTAACGTATATTTATGGTATAACTATTGGAGGTACATATAAATGAATTTTAACGAAATATTATATGGTGTGGCATATTACGACGAATATATGCCTTACGACCGCATAGAAACAGATTTTAAGATGATACGCGATGCCGGCATGAATGTTATCAGGATTGCCGAATCCACCTGGAGCACATGGGAGCCTGAGGAGGGAGTATTTGATTTTACACACCTGCACCGCATGCTTGACTGCGCAGCAAAATATGAGCTGAATGTCATTGTCGGAACACCTACATATGCTGTTCCATCATGGCTTGCAAAAAAATATCCCGATATTCTCGCTGTAACACATAACGGCAAAGAGCTCTACGGCCACCGCCAGAACATGGATATCACAAACCCTGACTATCTGCACCATGCACAGATTATCATTGAAAAGCTCATGGAGCAGGTAAAGGACTACGACTGCGTGATCGGCTTCCAGCTCGACAATGAGACAAAACCTTATGACACCTGTTCCAAATACGCACAGGCTAAATTTGTAGAATATCTGAAGAATGAATTTCCTGACATTGACGAGTTTAACAGGGAGTTTGGACTTGATTACTGGAGCAACCGTGTGGATGACTGGGATGCCTTTCCTGATATCCGCGGCACCATAAATATGAGCCTTGATGCGGAATACAAAAAATTCCAGAGAAAGCTCGTGACAGACTTTTTTGCATGGCAGGCCGATATCGTCAAAAAATACAAGAGAGATGACCAGTTCATCACTCACAATTTCGACTTTGAATGGCACGATTACTCTTACGGCATGCAGCCGGAGGTCAATCAGTACGAGGCTGCCAAGTGTATGGATATCGCAGGCTGCGATATATATCACCCTTCCCAGAGCAGTCTGAGCGGCCGCGAGATTACCGCCTGCGGCAATATTGCAAGGGGCATAAAAGGTGATAATTATCTGGTACTTGAGACCGAGGCAGCCGGAAATCACCCATGGCTTCCTTATCCGGGACAACTGCGCCTGCAGGCCATAAGCCACATTGCAAACGGTGCATGCATGGTTGAATACTGGCACTGGCATTCTATCCACAATGCCATAGAAAGCTACTGGAAGGGCGTGCTCTCCCACGACCTTAGACCGAACCGGCTTTATAAGGAGTGCAGTGTTATCGGAAACGAACTAAAAAAATACGGACACAGGCTGGTAAATTTGAAAAAGACAAACAGGTTTGCGGTTATTGCTGACAACGCCTCTCTTACAGGGCTTAATGAATTTAAGCTGAACAACGAAAGCGACTCCAACTACAATACCGTTTTCAGATGGCTTTGCGATGCCCTGTATCTGATGAACATTGAGTACGACGTGATTCCTGCCGACCCGGCACTTTTTGCTTCATATGAGAATATACTTGTGCCTGCGCTCTATAGCGCAACAGATGAGGTGCTCAATGCCTTAAATGAATTTGTTGCAAACGGCGGCAATATGGTGGTGACCTTTAAATCTGCTTTTTCGGATGAACATCTTAAAATACGCCATGACGTACAGCCTTATATTATAAACAAGGCTCTCGGCATACAATACGATGAGTTCACCCTGCCTGACGATGTCACCGTAACCTGTGGTGGCAAATCATCAAAAGCGCGTGACTGGATGGAGATGGTCGACTGTACCACTGCCACACCTGTTGCTATGTATGAGCACAAGCACTGGGGAGTACACGCAGCTATCACCCAAAACAGCTATGGCTGTGGCCGTGCCATGTATCTTGCCACACTTTTTGGTGAGGACACGCTGATAGAAGCCCTAAAGCTTTTCTTCGGCGAGCCAAAAAATGAATTTGATGCTTCTTATCCCGTTGTCATAAAGCGCGGCACCAATATGCAGGGAGAAAAAATCATTTATCTGCTTAACTACTCGGATGATGAGCAGACTGTTACCTGCCATGCAGACGGTCTCAAGAAGCTTTGCGATGACAGTACAGTATCAGCAGGCGATTGTATAGCTCTTGCACCATGGGATTTTAGCATTCTTTATGCAGATTAGCCCACAGGTTATATCCTATGCTTTTTGCTGCAGATAAATATTTCACAAAAAGCTCATTATATAAGGTCTTAATTATTAATTTTTTCATAAAATTTATTAAGTCTTTTGTTTTGGTGTTGTTTGAATTATTTTTCAGTGTTATAATTTCAAGCGGATTAAAAAGGTGGTTTTATGAAGAAAATACAGAATAAGCTTATAGAGCTTTTCAACCGCTACAAGCATGTGTGGATTTTATCATACTTTATCATATATCTGACCTGGTTTGGATATTTAGAGCGCACTGTTACCACACATTATCACTTGATTCATCTTCCGATAGATGATTATATACCGTTTTGTGAATACTTTGTTATTCCTTATATCATGTGGTTTGGCTATGTGGCCTTTGGAATTGCTTTCACGGCATTACATGACAAAAAAGAATTTTACAGACTGTGTGCGTTTTTATACACCGGTATGACCGTATTTTTGGTTATATCAACTCTCTATCCAAATGGTCACAATTTAAGGCCTTATTATTTCACGCACCACAATATGTTTACAGCGCTTTGCGAGTGGCTTTACTCCACTGACACACCGACGAACCTGTTTCCGAGCATTCACGTATACAATTCGCTTGGAATTCATTTTGCGGTGATGCACAGCAGCTATTTCAAGGATAAAAAGCACGTTCAGCACGCATCCTTAGTGCTTTGTGTTCTGATTATACTGTCTACCATGTTTATCAAACAGCACTCAGTATTTGACGTTTCTACAGCCTTTATGCTTGCTTTCGTAATGTACAATGTGGTCTACATCAAAAACTGGATGCATCTGCCGCAGAAGAGCGGAAGCTTCCAGGATACGGCAAACCGCAAGGTTCGTGTTTGATTTAATGATTGCAGCTTTCAACTTAAAAAGACATCAGCCGGAATTTACACCGGTTGATGTCTTTTTATATTTCACTCATAAAAATGCATGACACTCAAAGTCTGCATATCTGTCCTGTTATCTTACTCTCTCCCTGCTGTAGTCGAGCACCTTGTCCACAGTTGATTTTATTTCTACTGAATTTTTCCTCTGAGTCGAAATTTCTGCGTATGCATCCTCTATCTGCAGCTTATTGCGCTCCTCAAACTTGATAATCTCCTCCTGTGTATTGCGGATTGACACAATCTGCTGTCTGCATGCTTCTATCATGTCAACTGAAATCTCATCACACTGTGAAAACACATGATTGAGTTCTACTCCCTGCTTCATGAGCTTTGTTGTGGCAACATTGTTGTCCTTTAGAAGCCCTACAAGGTGGCTCACCTGCTCTTTAAGTGCACTAATCTCAGCTTTTGCCTCTGAAAGTTCCTGTTTCACAGCATCGATTGCACTGTCATATGAAACAGATGCCTCCCTTATGCTCTCAGCAGCCTCTACGAACAGCTTTCCCTGCTCTCCAAGCATGCCCGCCTCTATAGCAGCATTGAGTGAGAGAACACTCATCTGCTTATTCTGCTCCTTCATCTGCGCAGCTATATCCGCACAGCTATCCACATGCGCCTCAAGCCTGTCCGATGTCTCCGGCAAGCTCTTGGCCGGAGCTGTAAAATGCTTATTGTTTTCGACAAGCGCACATGTATCCTCATGCTGTGTGGCAATTGCCTTTGCCGCACTCTCAAGACTTGTAAGATTGTCCGCAGCCGCCTTTACACACTCTGTAAAGCTGTCGTTTAAGGCTGATATGGCATCCATGCTGTCCTTTGAAAATTCCACCACATTATTTGCATTATCATTCAGCTGCTTAAGAGATGACTCCTCAAGCTGTCTTGATTTCTCCAGCTCATCAAAATCAGCCTCTATAAGCTTTGACTTTGCATTTACATTCTCGAAAAATCCCCTGTCATTATCCAATTGTTCCTTCATATACGCTAATTCCTCAGCGGATATTTTTGCTCTGTTCCCAAACACTGATCTATTCTGCCACTCAAAATGTGTTCAAATATACTCAAACACATCGAGAAATTAAAGTCCT
>OGQG01000736.1_pt1 | contig 30636 bp, 29 predicted proteins | sample 1553201 | NCBI WGS metagenome assembly OGQG01 (sample SAMEA2579925, study PRJEB22360) | human gut metagenome | biome: human gut; feature: human-associated habitat; material: faeces | place: Denmark | collected 2008/2010
TTCTATACGAGATTTCTGGACTGGTGTTAAATCCGTTCCATTAATTGAGTCAAGATCCATATCAGGAGATGCTTTACATTTTTTGTGAACTTTTGAAAGAATATCTTCATCTGTGTATGTATTATCTGATAAAATAAGGTCGATGATATTAGATGCGGATTTGCCGAAAACATCAGTAAAGACCATATCCAGTTTACAATTACCGGAAGTAAGAGCATTCTGAAAACGGTTCTTTTCACTGGAACGTATATTTACAAGTTTGTACTTGTAGCGAGTGAGTTCGCGAGGGATGCGGAAATCTTTTTGAGGTATAAAACTACTTCTAACAATACCAAACTTAAATAAATCAGCAATCCATTTGGCATCTTTATCGTCATCTTTCTCGCCTTTAACAGCGCGTACCCATTTAGGGTTGGCAACGAAGATATTGGAAATATGGGATTCCAATACATTGTAGACAGGAATATAGTACTTACCAGTGGATTCCATGCATACATTTTGACAGTCGTTTTGAATCAGCCAGTTTCTAAACCGGACTAAGTCATTGTGAAAAGTCGAGAATCTTTTTTTAGATAAACAGGTTCAACGGGTTCAGAAATGCAGATAACTGCGACAATGAATTTTTTGTGCACGTCGATACCACAAACACGAGGATAAAAGATTTTCATAGAAAAAGCCTCTTTCAAAATAAAGAAGAAAGAAGCATTGACTGAACGAGTAGCACTAAAGATTAACCAATAGTCAATGATTAATCTACGGACTTGATGTCAAGACTAATGTGTGCTTGAAATACTCGAACTTACACTGGTTTATATGCTGATTTAATCTGAACGAGATGCAGAAGTCTGCAACTCACCTCACCGTGCTCTGTAGTGTACTTCTAACTTCAAGAACATGGTAACAAATAAAAGATAAAAAATAAAAGCAAAGCTCATTGTACATTTTAATTCCAATGTGTGCCTTGAAGCGAAGCTGAAAGGAATGGTTGGTTTATATGAAGAAATTAATGCTTGATTGTGATGATACACTCTATGATTTATCTTGGCCATTTCGCAAGTGCATGGAAGAATTCCTTCCTAATGTAGATGTGGATATGGATTTATTTTATACGGATTATCGTAAGTTTGGAGATCTGATTTTTGATGATCTTCAACAAGGAAAGATTACGATTGATGAATCTGGTGTTTATCGTATTGAAAAGGCTTGTGAAAAGTATGGGATTATTTTTTCTCATTCAAAAGCTGTAGAGTTTCAGTCTCGCTATAAATATTATCAGCATCATATTGAAATGGATGCACCGTTGATTGATTATTTTTCGAATTGTGAAGATGAACTTGCAATTTTGACAAATGGAGAGGATGCGCATCAAAGAATGAAATTAGAAGTGCTTCGTGTCTTTGATTATTTTAAACCTGAAAATGTATTTACGAGTGGTCAAATTGGTGTTGCAAAACCGGATGTGAATGCATTTAAAAAGTGTATGGAAGCGATGCATGAAGATATTACAGAATGGTATTATATTGGAGATAATTATATCAATGATATGCAAGGGGCTAAAAGTGCAGGCATGAAGACGATTCATTTTAATCGTCATCATCAGGTAAGTGGGCCTTGTGCAGATCATGTCGTATATTCGGCTAAAGAGTTGGTTGAATTCATTAAAAAAGACTAGATTGAACTAGCCTTGTTAAGAATGTCGTAATGGCATTCTTTTTTTCTACAATGCTTCCTCACCAATGATTTCATCCGACCATATTTTCTTCTTGCTCAGTGGGTTTATTGTAATCTTCAAATCTCTCATTAAGAGTTTGTTTGTTCGCATAGTATTTTCTAATATAAGTATATATGAAATTAAGTCCGATTTAAATAGGAGGTTAAGTAGGCATAAAATCACATTTGTGGTAAAATAAATCTGTATGTTTTGATAAGGAGTAATTATGTTTATAACAACAATTCATTCTATTGATTCATTAGAAAAATTAAAAAGAGCGAAGGCAGATGCCGTGATCATTGGTGTTGAACATTATTCGATTCGTTCGAGTATTACGGTAAAAAAAGAGGATTTACAGCTTTGGAAGAAGAAGTGTAAAAAGCTTGGCCTAAAATTATATATCAACTTTTTAAGATTATGTATGGATGAAGATCTATCGGGTGTTCGTGAATACTTTTCTATTTTTAAAGAATTGGATGTGGATGGTATTTACTATGCGGATGAAGGTCTATATTTTGAGGCGAAACAATTGGGGATTGAATTCAAATTGATTTATCAACCGGAAACATTGGTGGCTTCAAGTGCAGATGTGGATTTCTATATGTCTTTAGGCGTTCAGTCTGTCTCTTTAGCACATGAATTGAGTCTTGAAGAAGTGGTAAGTATTGGAAAGCACAATCCGGATATTGAAATCTTAGTGCATGGGTATTTCTCGATTCTATATTCAAGAAGACCTTTGGTCACTAACTATTTAGAGGCTGTGAACAAAACGGTTTGTTCATTACCGTGTCATTATGACTTGATTGAACAAACGCGTGAGCAACGCATGCCAATTGTGCAAGATGAAACGGGTACACATATCTTTAGTGAAATGCCAATCAACTCATTACAGGAAATGTGGGATTTTACATATGTAGGAATGCATCGCTTCCGCATTGATTCTTTATTTTTTGATGATGATTGGACTGTTGAAATCTTGGGTTTATATGATTTAGCTTTACAAGGGATTAAAATTATGGATGATGAGTCAACAAACCGTTGGTATTTAGAAGAGACAATTAAGAAAAAGGAGGAGCAAGTAAATGAATAAGATTGAATTATTAGCTCCTGCTGGAAATTTAGAAAAAGCAAAGATTGCGATTTTATATGGGGCGGATGCTGTATATATTGGTGGTAAGCAGTTTAGTTTGCGTTCGCGTGCAAGTAACTTTTCCATTGACGAAATCGCAGAATTAGTCAAATTTGCGAATGCACATAATAGTCATGTGCATGTAACTGTAAATATGCTTCCGCATGAGTCGGATCTTGATGGTATTGAAGAGTATTTAATAACTTTGGATTCGATTGGCGTGCATGCGATTATTGTGGCAAGTCCATCGATTATGATGTTGGCTAAAAAGCTTGGATGTAAGTTTGAAGTGCATGTATCAACGCAGCATTCTTCTACAAATTCAAGTGCTGCAAGATTCTGGAAAGAAAAGGGTATGGACCGTGTTGTTCTTGCCAGAGAATGTCAAATGGATGATATTCGTTCGATTTGTGAAGAGAATATTCTTCCTATCGAAGTCTTTATTCATGGAGGTATGTGTATTTCTTTTTCAGGACGTTGTGTATTGAGTAATCATATGACGCTTCGTGATGCGAATCGTGGTGGGTGTGCACAGAGTTGTCGTTGGAAATATCATTTAATGGATGGGCAAACAGAATTAAGTGATCCAACGAATTTATTCTCCATGTCTTCAAAGGATTTGCAGGCAGTGGATTATATTGAGAATTTCATACATATGGGTGTAGCGTCCTTGAAAATTGAAGGGCGTATGAAAAGTGCTTATTATTTAGCTACGGTTGTTTCTAGCTATCGTATGTTGATTGATTATATTTATGAGCATGGGCATGCGGATGTTGAAATCATTGAACGTGTAAAAAAGGAAATTGCCAAGGCAGAGAACCGACCGACAGGACCGGGCTTCTATAATGGCCTTCCTAAACATAAGATACAGTTGTATCAAGATCATGATGAAACGGTAACACAGGAATATGTAGCCATTGTGCAGGATTATGATAAAGAAAGTCAGATGGCGACTTTACAAGTAAAGAATCATTTCATGCCCAATCAGGATTTAGAAATATTTGGCCCTCACATTTTAAGTACGATTGTACATGTAGGGGATGTGTATGATAGTGAAGAAAATGTATTAGAGGTTTGTAATAAGCCGATGCAGATCGTACATACAAAATGGTCTGGGCCTATTGAAGTTGATGCGATGATTCGTAAAATTAGATAGTGGAAGAGGTAAGTAAGATGAAATTAAGTCAGAGTTTCTTTTATACATTAAGAGAAAATGCGAAAGATGAAGATAGCGTATCAAGTAATTTGTTGGTGCGTGCTGGAATGATCAAAAAATGTTCAAACGGAATCTATATGATCATGCCTATGGGAAAGAAGGTTCTTTCTAAAGTTGAAAATATTATTCGTGAAGAAATGGATGCGAAAGATGCACAAGAATTGTTGATGCCAGCATTGATTCCAGAAGATGTATATGTACAATCGGGTCGTCGTGAAGCTTTTGGTTCAAATATGTTTTCATTGAGTGATCGTTATAATAAGCGTTATGTTTTGGGCCCAACACATGAAGAATTGTTTGCGGTAGCTAGTAGTATGGATGGAAAATCTTATAAGGATTTCCCATATAACTTATATCAGATTCAAACGAAATATCGTGATGAAACTCGTCCTCGTTATGGATTGATTCGTGTTCGCGAATTCATCATGAAGGATGCGTATACATTTGATGTGGATGAAGCTGGATTGGATGTAGCCTACAACAAGATGTATGATGCATATTGCCGTATCATGGATCGTTTAGGATTGGAATATAAGATTGTTAAAGCGGATACAGGAGCTATGGGTGGTTTATTATCAGAAGAATATCAGGCTTTATCAAGTATTGGTGAAGACGTTGTTGTTGGATGTGAAGGTTGTGACTATTCTAGTAACTTAGAAATCACTGAAGTAGTAGATATAATGGAAGATTCTTGTGAAAAAGAACTTTCAATGGAAATTGTTGATACACCAAACGCAAAAACAATTGAAGAAGTGGCTGCTTTCTTTGGTAAGAAGGAAAGTGATTTCGTTAAAACATTACTATATAACGTAGATGGAAAGGTAATCGCATTCTGTATTCCTGGTGATCGTGAATTAAATGAAACAAAGGCATTGAAATTATTGGGTGCTAATGAAATGGAAATGGCTAGCTTTGAAGAAGTTGAAAAGGTAACACATGCGCGTGTTGGCTTTGCGGGCCCAGTCGGCATTGATTGTCCTGTATATATGGATCGTCAAATCAAACATATGAAAAACTTCATTGTAGGTGCTAACCAATCGGATCGTCACATTAAGAATGTAAATTGCAAAGATTTCGAGCCTGTAGAAGTGGCAGATCTTTGTCAGGTTAAAGAAGGAGATATTTGTCCTAAGTGTGGTAAGAAGTTAACTTTCCAACATGGTATTGAAGTTGGTAACTTATTTAAATTGGGGACAAAATATTCTAAGAGTATGAATCTATACTATACAGATGCCAATAACCAATTACAGCCAGTTTGGATGGGAAGCTATGGTATCGGTCTAGAAAGATGTATGGCAGCCGTTGCTGACCAGCACCATGATGATTTTGGTATTAAATGGCCAGTTGAAATTGCACCATTTAGACTTGCGATTGTTCCGGTATCTTTAAAGGATGAAGAACAAGTTAAGATTGCCAATGATCTATATGAATTCTGTAAAGAACACAAATTCGATGTTATTTTGGATGATCGTAATGAGCGTCCAGGCGTTAAATTTAAAGATATGGAATTGATTGGGATTCCTTATCGTATTACTGTGGGTCGTGGTATTAAAGAGGGTAAACTTGAGTGGACAGATCGTTATACGAGTGAAAAGATTGAAATTACGATTGAGGATGTTTATTCTGAAATCGAAAAAGTTTTCGTCATGTAAACGCTTGTGCTTGAACTATAAACAAAAAATTAAGTTATACATTTACTTTCATACAATTTTCATGTATATTAGTCATAGTTAAAGGAGTGTAATTATGCAAAATAAAATTGAAATTTTTAACAACCAGGTTATTATCAACTATAATTTGGCATATCCAAAGAGTCGTGAGGTTTTATTAAAATCTCATACGTTCACAAAATTTGTTCAATATTTCATTGAATATCAAGAAACAGATAATGCGAACATGTACGCGTATTTGACAAAGAATGGTGAATTGAATTCAAAAGAAGCTTCTTGTGATTTCTGTCATTTCTTGCGTTTATTGTCAATCTTTACTTGTGAAGAATTAAAAGATGAATATTATCTTTCAAATAAAGATGCAACTTTAAGTGTTATTGAAGAGATGTATCGTAATTGGCGATCTTTACAACGTTTTGGATATATGAAGAGTGATAATTCAACGGATTTTGGTATTAATACATTAGTGGCATTTGACTCAGCTTCAAATGATTTAATTCTTCGTACATATCGTTTGTTTGAAGAAAAATTAATGGGGAGACCAAACTTAGTGTATCGCCAGGTTCAAGCTGGAACTAACGCGTGTTTCTCTGTTCATACTTTGGATAAAGTATGGGCTGATGAATATGCCGCATTACAAGATATTCCAATGATCGATACAGTTATGTTAAGAACTCCAATGATTTTGCATCCAAAATCAAGTAAACGTACAGGAATGTTTACTGAAATAGATACACAGCCAATGACATATTTCAAAAAGGGAGAATCAAACTGGTTCTGTTATCCTTGTAAGGTTGGAACTTTATTATGTTTCGTATACTTCAACTCAAAATATATGTCTAGTGCATTGAGTATGGCTAACTTGTTTGAATTAGCTACAAAAGAAGAGAGTGCTCAAAAACCAGATCTTGTTGTTATTTTTGGTAATGACGATGGAAATGATGCAACAAACTTCTATTATGATGAGGCCAATGATATTTGGGTAGGATGTATTAGTGACAATCCTCGTATCGAATACTTTGGATATTTAAAGAAAATGTGTTTAACTTTACATAACTTGGCACAGATGAAAAAAGGTTGGTTACCAATCCATGGTGCTTTCGTAAACATCTATTTAAAGGATGGAACTAAGAAAGGTATCATGTTGATGGGTGATAGTGGTGCTGGTAAATCTGAATCAATTGAAGCATTAAAGGCCACTGCTGGAGATATGATTCGTGAAGTAGAAGTTGTATTTGATGATATGGGAACAATTCACTTAGAAGATGGCGTTCCATATGGTCAGGGTACTGAAATTGGTGCATTCATTCGTTTAGATGATTTGGATCCAGGTACTCCATATCGTGACATGGACCGTTCAATTTTCATGGCTCCAGAAAATCCAAACTCACGTATGATTCAGCCAGCGGCTCCATATCGCGTTGTTGTTCACAATCATAAAATCGATTTATTTGCGTACGCAAACAACTACACTAATGAATTTGGTCTAAAGAAATTAACTGTTCAAGAAGTAAAAGATACTTGTAAATTAGGTAAACGTATGGCTTTAGGTACAACTCAAGAAGTTGGTATTTCAACAACATATTTCGCAAACCCATTTGGTCCTATGCAAAAACAAGAACTTTGCGAACCAATCATCGACACAATGTTCCAGGCTCTAGAAGATAACGGAGTATTTGTGGGTGAAATCTATACGCACTTAGGATTCGATAAATCAAACCGTAAAGGTTTAAATATTGCGGCTCAGCAATTATTAGAATTTATCCAGAAAAAGGATTAATATGTTTAACAACGATTCAATGAATTATTATTCAACAAACACTTTAAAAAGTGCATTGTTGAAGTCTTATGCATGGATGGGTGTTGCTTTATTCATCACGGCAATTGTATCTTATGGCTTATATGCTACAAACGCTTTATTGATTTTATTGAGTGCCATGCCATTTCTATTTTTGTTGTTTGTGATTGCACCATTTATCTTGTCCATTGCCTTTGGTGTTTCTATGGCAAGATCTACATCAAGTACAGGTATGAAAGTCATGTTAGTGCTTTATGCCATCTGTATGGGTGTTTCACTTACTTCGATTGGCTATGTATATGATGTAGCTACAATTGGTACTGCTTTTCTAGTCAGTGCAGTTTACTTTATTAGTTTAGCTGTTATTGGTACAACATCAAAAAAAGATTTTACTAGCTTTGGCTCATTATGTATGATTGGACTTTTTGTATTGATTATTACACAATGCTTTATGATGTTATTTAGAGTTAGTATGGATGTTCGCTTGCTTTCTATCGTTACTCTATTGATTTTTACAGGCATCACAGTTTGGGATGTACAAAGAATGAATCGTTTATTGATTCAATCGGATGGTTCAGTCGTAGCACAAGATAAGATCGCAATCTTTATGGCTTTACAATTGTATTTGGATTTCTTGAATATTTTCTTAAGAATTTTACAGTTGATTGGCATGGGAAATCGAAATAATAAATAGGTGTATTCGTAATGGATACATCTATTTTTGTTTGTATTTTAAATGTATTCTTGTTAATATTATTGTATAAAGAACGAAAAGAAAACACTACATACTTAATTTAATAATAGATATTTTAATTGGACTAGCGTTTATAATTAAAGTATGTTTTAAAAGATTTATTAAAGTCTATGCTTATGGGATTCTACCTTATATACTTCTAGTTTCTGTTTTAAATATATATCATAGTATAAAAAATAAGGATTATAAATCCTATCGAATATTTTATTCTATATTTTGGATTTTAATGATTTTCATTCTGATCTTAACTTCATAAAGGGAATGTGTATGACGCATTTCCTTTTTCTAATTGTATATAAAAGGAGTAGTAACATGCTACTCCAAAGGTTTTTGATAGAAGTTTCCGTAGAAGTTTACTGTATTGTATGTATTGATCAATACTTTAGGATCGACCTTTCTTACGTTATCGACAACGTCTCTTAATTCATAAGTAGAAATAACGGCTTTACATACGTAATACTTATGATGACTGTATGCACCATAACATTCAAATACGCTCATACCATGGCGACAAGTGGCCATAAAAGCATCAATGATGGGGTCTGGATCGTTTGTTGTAAATTCAACGGTAATTTGTGCATATCTTTGATATAAAGATGAGATTGTCTTTGTAGATAAGAATTGGAATAGGATGGAATATCCTGCATAAATCCATCCGCATAAGTATCCAAAGATAATAATCATAGCGCAGTTATAGAAGAATACATAGTCCCATATACCTCTATGAATCTTACTAGAAACGTATTGGGCAATGAAATCCGTTCCTCCAGTAGATCCTCCAGCTCTTAGGGATAGGGAAATAGAAAAACCCCATAAGAAGCCTCCAAATAGAACATTTAAGATTTGATCTTCGAAGAACGGTTCAAAATGGAAGATAGAAATAAAGAAGGATACTAGAAAGAATTGTACACAACTCAAAAAAGTGAATCTGGGTGAGATGTGTTTGTAACATAGAATGGCTGCAGGAACATTTAAAGCGATGATTCCAATTTGAGTAGGAAAATTAATGTTTACTAGAGCACAGACTTTATTGATTAATAGAGCAAGTCCTGTAAATCCTCCTGAGATTAGGTTGCATGGTGCCATAAATACATTCATGATATAACATTGCATGAAAGCACTAAATACAATCATTATGGTCGACGTTAACAGTCTTAGCTTCTGTTCTTTTTGAAGCTGGTGAATAATGTGTTGCATAATATAAAATACCTCTTGTTCATTGACCACATTATAATAGGTCATTTGTCAAATAAGTTCAACCAAAAATGGAAAATGTACATTTTTTAAAAAAATGTAAAAAAATTAAATTTTTTCTTGCTTTTTATTTTACGTTGAGGTATTATATATGGGCAGTCAACGAAATGGTTCCGTAGCCAAGTGGTAAGGCAATAGACTGCAACTCTGTGATCATCAGTTCAAATCTGATCGGAACCTCCATAAATGATGGGGTCGTGGCGGAATAGGCAGACGCAACGGACTTAAAATCCGTTGGGAGAAATCCCGTGTGGGTTCAAGTCCCACCGTCCCCACCATTATTTGGAAAGATAGCTAGAAACTTTTGTTTCTAGCTTTTTTCGTGCTTATTTGGACAGCATAGTGACCAAGTTTACCTTATATATTTATATATATAAATTTAATGATTAAAATATAATAAAAGAGAGGTGTATCTAATTATGAACTGGATTGAAAGAACAACAAAAAAACGAATCAAAGAATTGGATGAACATCCAGAATTGAATTCGAATGATTTTGAGCAAAAGGGAAATACATTAATGAAGAATATTAAATTTTATGCGATTGTTATCTTAGCGGCTGCACTTGTTTTAGCACTTTGGTATCAATGGAATCATCCAGAAATTGATATATTTCCATTTCATTTTCCAATATTAGTCTAAGAAGAGGTAACTATGAGTTGGCTTGATAAAATAGCAAAGAAATGATTGGAAGAACTCGATGCACATACAGAATTGAACTCAGACAAATTTTCGAAAAAATGAGTACTCTATATTTCGCTATTGTTTTGTTGATTGTTACTATACTTATTCTTTTGCTTTGGTATGATACAGAATATTTTGAAAACTGGATTTTCTCGAAAAGATAAAAATAGCCACAATTGTGGCTATAATAGCATAAATCCAATACCTACGATAACGCCAGTTATAAATAGGATGAACATGGTTCTTAAAATATCTTTCTTTTTGGCTTCATAACGTATCATCACAATTAAACCAAGTCCTGCATTCGTGACTAGTCCTGCAAGTAAGGATCCAAAGGATAATTCACCAGCTGTATAAAGCTGTGTTAGAACAACTGTAGCTGCACAGTTAGGAATAAAGCCGAATAGCGCGGCGATGATTGGCTGGAATAAATTATCTTGAAGTAAAATCATTGATAATGTTTTTTCTCCAATACACTCTATTAATAGTGTTAATACAAAACTAGTAATAAAGATGAATACATAGATTTTTAAAGATCTTAATAAGGCACTGATCCATAATGGATATTCAGGATAGCAACATGGACAGCTTGATCCTGAACTTTCTTCTTCCTCATATTCTTTATCGTCATAATCTTCTTCTATGTCTTCGAAGCGGAGGATTTTTTGATTGCGAAATAGTACATGATCAGTAAATAATCCAACAATGATTGCGATAACTAATTTTAATCCTAAAATACCAAGTAAAGATGAATACATCTTAGGATTACTAATTAGGATTGGAATGGCTTCATCACTTGTCGCAATCATAACACTGACTAGTGTGCCGAGTGTAATGTTATTTTGGACAAACAACATAGCGGCTAGAATACTAAATCCACATTGGGGAATCAATCCAACTAATGCGCCTAAAATGGGTCCAAGTCTTTGTAGTCCAAAGAAAAGCTTATCGTCTTGCGTATTCTTTCTTTCGAAAACTTCTAATATACAATAAGTAATATACAATAAGGGGAGCATAGCCCACGTATCGTGTATTGTATCTAAAATAATGTCTATAAAATTCAAAGGTAGTTCCTCCTAACTTACATAAGTATACACATTTTTTCAAAAATTGCACGTAAAAAGCAGGAAACTAATCAATAGTTCCTGCTCTATCGTTGATTGTGATTTTTTTGTTTCTTAATCGAACTTGAATATAATCTTGTACACCTGCATAGATAAGTGCAAAGATTGGAACACCTAAAAACATTCCAACAATGCCAAATAATGCACCACCAACAGTAACAGAGAATAAAATCCAAAAGCCTGACATTCCTAGTTTATCTCCAAGAACAATCGGTTTTATAATGTTTCCATCGCATTGTTGAAGGATGAAGATAAAGATTGTAAAAATCAAGGCTGAGAATGGGTCAATCAAACATAAGATAATGATGACGGGAATAGCACCTAAGAATGGCCCAAAGACGGGAATGACGTTTGTGACACCGATAATTAGGGCAATCATACTTGTGTAAGGTAGCTTTAATACTAAGGCACCAAAGTAACAGATAACACCGACAATAAATGAGTCAATGATATTTCCTACGATATATTGTTCAAATACTGTCTTCGCGTCATTTGTCCAAAGAGTTAAGTAGTTCGCAAAGTTTTTATCAAATAATGAGTAATTTAACTTTTTTATGCCCTTAACAAGTTTTTCACGATCCAATAAGATATAGAATGCGGAAACGAAAGCTAAAATCAAGTTAATAAATCCTTTCACAAAGCTATAAGAGTAAGAAGCAATTTTAGGAATCGATTCAGTGACTACACTTGTGATTTTCTGTGTGACGTCAAAATTGATCAGCATTTGTTCAACTTGTTTTTCTGAAATGTTTAATTTATACGCAAAATCTTTTGTGTATTCAATTAAAGTATCGGAATAATCCGCAACGTTTTTAGAAAATTGTCGCACAGAATCAATCGTATTCGGAATTATAATGGAGAAAAATAAGATCAAGAATCCAATGGTTAATATAAACACAAGAGTAGTTGATAGTATTCTTTTGTGGCTTTTATGCATTGGAATATTCTGTAGTAACTTATCTTCAACCCATTTTTGTGGATTGTTTAATATAAACGCCAATCCAATTCCTAGAAGGAAAGGAAATAGTATCGTTAATATAAACTGAATGGCTCGTTTAATGTCTTTAAACTTATTCAATATTGTAAAAAATAAGATTGCGATAATGAAAGACGTAGAATAAACGATGATTCGCTGTTTCATTTCTTGGGTTAATTTAAAATGCATTTAAGTAAGACTCCTTCCATACCATATATAATAACATCTAGAAAAAAATTATAAAAGCCATTATAATAGTTGTATGGAAAAAATATTTGAAGGGGCCATTTCCTGCAAAGCCCTATTAGAAGCAGGGTCTCGAGATTGTAAAAAACTATATATTGATAAGAAAAAAAATACAAAAGATACAAGATATTTGGCTAAAATTGCCAAAAATTGTGGTTGTGAAGTCATCTTTTATTCGCGTGATGAAATCAATGCCTTAGCAACAGGTAAAACACATGGTGGTATTTTACTTATAGCTGAAGAAAAACAAATTCCTCAACTTATTGAAACACATGTCCATGGATTTCTTTGTTACATCGACGGCGTAGAAGATCCATATAATTTGGGAAGTATTTCAAGGACTCTCTATGCATCTGGATGTGATGCGATGATTCTTCCAAAACGAGACTGGAGCTTTGCTGAACAAACCATTTTAAAGGCAAGTGCGGGTGCTTATGAAAAACTACCGATCTACTTTGTAGACTCAGATGAAGAATTAGTAGACTATTGTAAAAAGAATGAACTTCCTATTTTGTGTGCCCACAGAAAAGATGCCGAAGGACTCTATGACTATACTTTTGAATCGGATTTCTGTTTATGTTTAGGCGGTGCCTTAAGAGGGCTTAGCTCAACTATTACGGCAGCATCCAAACAAAATATTGTCGTAGAATACGGTAGAGATTTTAGAAATGCCTTAGATTCAGCCAGTGCTGCTGCTGTATTTAGTTTTGAGATATTAAGACAAAAGAAAGTCAAAGTGAATTAAAATGGGTGATCCGCAATTAGATAGGGTCGACTAAAAGTTGGCTTCAAGAATTATAGGGTTGAAAACCCTATGAGTGTTTAAAGGATTATTAACTAGGAAGCAGAGATGTTTAAAATCTCTGCTTCTTTTATAATGGTCGATTGGAGTCTGCACGATTCAAATCAATGTATTCAGTTAACTTGTCATATAATTCTTCAATTCCGAATTTCATTTCATTGTTTTGAAGATTTCTGAAGTATTCAATCAATTCAATTATGTCTTGTGCATCCATGATCATTTCTCCCTTGGTTCCAGGCTAAATGTAGCGTTTGGGTCGAGTACATACATTACACGATTGCATAATCGAGACCAGTTGGTGTAGCCATTGGCGTTGTTCTTGATACACTTGATAATCTTGTTTCGATTCTCAATGATCGCATTATTCACTTTTTTATTGCAGACTACCACCTGGCCTTTGTCTGCTTCAACTTTATATTCAGTACCTACAATCGTAAATGAATTGATGATTTCCTGTTTCCAGTTGATCAGATTGTTGGAAAAGGCAATCATTTCATCAATGTTTGTATCAATGCAGCTGCGAATCAGATTTTCTAGATTTACTTTCGCATTGTCGATTGTAGATTTTGAATAGAAGTCTACAAGTTCTAGTTTTAATGAGTAACAAATAGTTAAATCATTATTGATTTCAAGCAGTTTCTTTCTTAAATCATAGTAGTTCATATAGCTTTTAAAATGAGAGTTGTATTTACGCTCACGTTCTACATCAAACAGTCTTCCATATTTATCTTCATCCTCTGGATTTTTGAAGAACAGCCAGTTGAATTTTTTGAGAAGATAATATTCATCTGAAGCCTTATTATCTTTATATCCCTTCATGACTTTGATACGCACCTCATTCATTTTCCTATGGAAATCTTGGGAAAGATGGAAATAATCCAAAAGCATACAACAGGATGGAAACACCTTATGTACGACATCTCTATATACTTCATACATGTCTGAACAGGCGTATTTTACCTTTTTGCGTTCTTCTAAAGGGATCTTTTGAAAGTAGTTTAAAAGATATTCCTTTTTACGATTTGGAAGAACATCAACAGGAATCTGTTTTTTAAAATCAAGAAGAACACAGACATATTTACTCTTTTCGGATTTAAAGGCATATACCTCATCAAAATTAATGATTTCCGGAAGTGGGTTTCTGCCAATATCCACATGTTTATCAAAGATGGTGGATACAGAAGTTGGAGAAACATGATATCGTCTGGCAACGGAAGTAAATGTCTCATTGAAATCTTTCAGATCCTTCAGAATATTATGTACAGTAAGGATCGATATTTTCTGAGATTTGAAGACAAAAGGATTGAATTCATAATAGGTCTTTCCACAACATGAGCATTTGTAGTGTCTTGCCCTGTAATTTTATTATGCATTTCTGTGTTGTAAGAGCCGAATGAGTGATCTCCTTGGTTACATATTCCTTGATTTTAGGCGCAGTAAACCCACAGTAAGGACAAGCCTGATGTTTATCTGTAAGAGTTACAACAAGAACCATCATCTTATTGAACGTAGTACAGAGAATATTGGCAATATCATCAGGATTTAAGTGAAAAAGATTGATTAACAGCAGCTTGAAAGCATCATTTTCGATCATAAGATCATCTCCTTTCTGATTTCAATGACATAATATCAAAAGAAATCAGAATCAGAGTTACGCCTCTGTTGGTGACAGTACACAAAGTTTACAATAGCTTCTAGTGGATCCAAAGAGGATATTGTGACGCTTTAAAGATTCTATCTTCAAGTCATTCTGCTTAAAATCTCTCCAGTCTGGAAACAGCGAATCCCAAAATCTGATCACACGATCTTTAACTTTACGAATCGTCTGTAGAGCAACTTCAAAAGAAGTAATCAAATCATCATTCTCATCGAGTGATATAGTAAATGAAAAGATAAGTGAACTGAGTATAAGGGACAAAATTAGTTGGAAGCAAGGCATGAGTGGATTTACATTGAGTACACTGGATACGCTGAACAGGAATTTGAATCTTACAATCATTACTGGAAATATCATCAATGAACACAAATCTTCTGTAGTGTCCATATAATATAAAAAAATCAACGGCACCACAAACAGGACAATGTAAAGAAAGCAGATCAATCGAAGCAACAAATGCTTGATAATCATTTTCGTTCAAAATCAGGTTGAAGTCGTTGGTGATTTTCAGTGTCATAATATTGTCTAAGAGGACGGGTAGAAATCGTAACTTTGGTCGGTGAAGGATTTCTAACTTTTTTATTGACTAAATAGTTAAGTAGATATATAGTTAAGTAACTTAAATAAATTGGAGGTTCGTATGGAAGTTCAAGATGAAGTACTAGATTTATTGTTTGATCTAACATATAAAGTCACGAACTATGTTCGAAATAACCGTCATTGCAAAGATGGGCCAAGAATCAAAGATGTGATGTTGTTTAAAACGATTTATAAAGCAGAGAATCATCAGATCACAATGAGTGAAGTGGCAAATGTTCTCGGTGTTTCTCCAGCTGCAGTATCACAGATGATTGCTGGATTTGAAAAGAAGGGTCTGCTTCAAAGGGTGCATTCGAATACAGATCGTAGAACGGTCTATATTCAAATTGTTCCAGAGGCAATCGACATGTTTCAAAAGCGTATGAACTCCCATATGGCTAATGTTTATTCATATTTAGATTATCTGGGGACATCTGACTGTGCGCATTTAAGAGATATTTTAAAAAAGACAGCTTATTATATGGAGGAAAATAAAGAATGACAAAGATTATGAAATATTTAAAACCATATTGGCTATCCATTGGCCTTACACTTGGTTTATTGTTTGGACAGGCAACCTGTGAACTAACAATGCCGGATTATATGCAAAATATTGTCAATACAGGTATTCAAAATGGAGGTATTGAAAGTGGTGTCTATGAACAGGTTCGTGAAAGTACATTCAATTCGTATGTAATGTTCGCAACCGATTCAGAAAAAGATTTAATGACATCTTCTTATAAGCTAGTTACTCCAAGTAAGGCAACTAAGGAAGAGAAAACGAGAATTCCAGGTTTGAAAACAGAGAATGTATATCTATTAAAAGATCTTAGTGAAGAAAAGGAAGAGAAGCTTTCTTCCACTTTGACCCTACTTCAAATGACAATGGTAGAAGTGAGTAAGGATGCTAAAGAAAGCAATGTACAAATTCCTCAACTACTGATAATGAATGGTATAGATACATATAGAAAAGTGGCAAAATCCGAGATTTCTAAACTCGGAGATTCGACAGTAACAAGCATGAGCTCACAATTTTTAAAGAAGGAATATAGTGATCTAGGTATGGATATGGAAAAGATCCAACAAGACTATATTATCTTTTCAGGACTTAAGATGTTAGGTTATGCCCTAGGCAGTGCTGTATGTGCGATATTAGTCGGATTCTTGGCGAGTCGTATTGCGGCAGGCTTTTCTAAAGATTTGCGTGAAGCCGTATTTGAAAAAGTGACGTATTTTTCCAATGAGAATTTAAATACTTTTAGTACATCCAGTTTGATTACACGTACCACAAATGATATTCAACAACTACAAATGACGGTGGCAATGTTTTTAAGAATTGTCATGTATGCACCTATTATTGGTGTTGGAGCCATTCTACACGTCATTGAATCTGGAGCGAATATGACTTGGATTCTAGCTTTATGTGTAGTGATCATTTTAAGCGTTGTATTTGTGATTTTTATGATTGTCATGCCAAAATTTAAGATCATGCAGAAAATGATCGATAAGATGAATAGCGTTGTACGAGAATTGTTAGATGGAATGTTAGTGATTCGTGCCTTTAATAATGAAAAGATTGAAGAAGCTAAATTTGATCAAGCCAATAAAGATATTACTTCTATTTCTTTATTTACAACACGAGTTATGGCATTTATGATGCCGATCATGATGTTTTTAATGAACGGTACCACACTTATGATTCTATGGTTTGGATCCAAACAAGTCGATGCCGGCATCATTCAAGTTGGTAGTATCATGGCCTTTATGCAGTATGCGATGCAAGTTATTATGGCCTTCTTAATGATCACCATGGTTGCGATTATGCTTCCTCGTGCCAATGTCAGTGCTTTACGTATTCATGAAGTATTAAGCAGTGATATTAAAGTAAAAGATAAAGAGAATACGAAAGATTTCTCATCTAATATGCGAGGTGTTGTATCCTTTAAAAACGTATCTTTTCGATATCCAGGAGCTGATGAAGATGTTTTAAGCAATATTAACTTTGAAACAAAACCAGGAGAAACGACTGCCCTTATTGGAAGTACAGGATCTGGTAAGTCGACATTGATCAACTTAGTACCAAGATTCTATGATGTGACAAGTGGATCTATTTGTGTGGATGGTGTAGACATTCGAGATGTCAAACAAGCGGATTTAAGAAGTCGCATTGGCTATGTACCACAAAAAGGTTTGTTACTATCGGGAGATATTGAATCTAACTTATTATATTCAAAGAAAGATGCCAATGAGAAAGACATCGAGTCTGCTTTATCTATTTCTCAAAGTACGGAGTTTGTTTCAAAAAAACTAGAAGGCATCCACTGTGAAATCAGTCAGGGTGGCACAAACGTATCGGGAGGACAAAGACAAAGACTATCGATTGCACGTGCCATTGTGCGTAAGCCTGAAATCTATATTTTTGATGATAGCTTTAGTGCATTAGACTTTAAAACGGATGCCAAACTTAGAGAAGCTTTGGCGAAGTCTTGTAAAGAAACGAAGAGTACGGTACTCCTTGTAGCCCAACGTATTTCAAGTATTTTACATGCCGATCAAATCATTGTACTGGATGAAGGGAAAATGGTTGGAAAAGGAACACATGCTGAATTGATGGAATCTTGTGATGTGTATCAACAAATTGCATCGAGCCAGTTGACAAAGGAGGAACTTGCCAATGTCTAATCAGAAACAAAGCAATCGTCCAAGAGGACCAATGGGCCATGGTATGCGTGGTGGCGGCGAAAAGGCAAAAGATTTCAAAGGTACAATGAAGAAGTTGTTCAATTATATCAAACCTTTTAAATTTACTTTTCTAATTGGAATTCTTTGTGCCGTTGTCTCTGTATGTATTATGGTCATTGGACCTAAGATTCAAGGAAATATTATTACAGAAATAGCCGAAGGCTTTATGAATAAAGTACAAGGCAAGGGTGGCATTGATTTTGATGCGATCAAAAAGACGTGTGCCTTATTATTAGCTATCTATGCCATGAGTACGGCCTTCTCGTATATTCAAGGCTGGTTGATGAGTGGCGTTTCCAATAAAATGGGATATCAGCTTCGTAAGGAAATGAATCAAAAGATTGATAAACTTCCACTATCTTACTTTGATAAAAATAGTCATGGAGACATTCTATCTCGCTTTACCAATGATGTAGATACTCTAGTTCAATCTTTAAACCAATCTTTATCCACGATGGTATCGAGCATTGTACAAATTATTGGCTTTCTAGTGATGATGTTAAGTATTTCTTGGAAAATGACATTAATGGCTCTTGTTGTGATTCCACTCAGTATGATTCTAGTGATGGTAGTTGTGAAAAAGAGTCAACGTTACTTTAAGGCACAACAAAAATCATTAGGCTTAGTCAATGGACATATTGAAGAGATGTATGCAGCACATACAATTGTGAAAGCTTTTAATGGGGAAGAAGAGTCTTTAAAATCGTTTAAAGACTATAATAATCAATTGTATACAAGCGCATGGAAATCCCAATTCTTGTCTGGTTTAATGATGCCATTAACAAATTTAATTGGAAATATTGGCTATGTCGGCGTATGTATTCTAGGCGGTTATTTAACGGTTCATGGTGAAATTGCCGTGGGAGATATTCAATCGTTTATTACGTATACACGTAACTTTACGCAACCAATCTCACAAATCTCACAATCTATGAATATGTTACAGAGTACGGCAGCAGCTGCAGAACGTGTCTTTGAATTCTTGGCGAGTGAAGAAGAAGTTGCTGAAGTACAAAATCCAGTTGTATTCGAAGAAGTGCAAGGCCAAGTAATTTTTGAGAATGTATGTTTTGGATATGATCCAAGTAAGATTATCATCAACGATTTTTCTATGTATGTCAAGCCAGGCCAAACAATCGCTATTGTAGGTCCTACAGGTGCAGGTAAAACAACGATTGTAAAATTATTGATGCGTTTTTATGAATTAAATGCAGGCACTATTTATATTGATGGCCATAATATTACAGACTATACAAGAAGTGGTTTACGTAATATGGTGGGTATGGTATTACAGGATGCTTGGCTGTTTGAGGGAAGCATTTTAGAAAACTTACGATTTGGCAGACCCAACGCAACCGATGAAGAGGTCATGAAAGCTGCTAAAGCTGCGCATGTCGATCACTTTATTCGTACATTAGATTATGGTTATGATACCGTACTAAATGAAGCTTCTAGTAATATTAGTCAAGGACAACGACAATTATTAACGATTGCCCGTGCCTTCTTGGCAGATCCTAAAATCTTGATTTTGGATGAGGCGACAAGCAGTGTGGATACACGTACAGAAGTCTTGATTCAAAAGGGAATGGATGAGTTGATGAAGGGGCGTACAAGCTTTGTGATTGCGCACCGCCTATCTACGATTCGTGATGCGGATAATATTATCGTTATGGATCATGGTGACATTGTGGAAGTGGGAAGCCATGATGAATTGATGAAGCGTAATGGCTTCTATACGAAGTTATATAATGCGCAATTTGAAGAGGCTTAAGCTATGCGTAAGATCATAGTGGATTTGAATGTAGTAAAAGATAATGAATTTTCAATGATGTATGAAATGTTTGGATTAGACGTACAAAATAAATCGTATGAAGATTTTGAAAGAAGAATGCTGCAGATGTCCATTGAGACTATTATTGAAGTAAAGAATCGAGAACAAAATCTTACATCTTGTGCTAAATGGATCTTTATCTTAGAGGATATTCAGCAAAAAAGTGATTGTCTGTATTGTATCTGGGGTGTATAACACCCCATTTTTCTATTAAATCGCTTTCTTAATATGATAATTAGACTGACTATTTTTGATTATAGGACTAATCAGATTATCCAGTTCAGTAAGCTCATCATCAGTGATCATTTTTATAGAACGGAAATCGTTAAGAGTACGTTCATAATCAAGTTGGGAGCCTTGGTATCATAGAGTTTTTTTTGAAGAGGACATCTACGTGTAGAATCACAACCATTACATACATAAGGAGCTTTTGAAAGCTTATCGCGAATCTTTACTTTGTAGTCAAGACAATATTTAAAGCATTTCACTTGATTACAGTATTTACACGGAGTATTTTTATAGACTTGTAAAAGTTTCAAATATGACGTTTTTAACAGTCAAAATAATGGAAACAGTGGTTGAGTTTACGATTTGTAGGCCGCATATCATCTACGATAGTAAGATGATTATGTAGTTCACTTGAAACAGTAGTGCAATCAGAATTGATATGTGTAGCAATCTTTTTGAAACACAAACCATCGTGTAAATCAGGCTGAATAGTAATGCGGTCCTAAAGAATAAAATGTTTAAAAAATGAGACATAAATAACACTTTTCTAAAAAGAAGGAATTATGTAAGTATTAAACTGTTTGGTACATGAAAATACTACATCTGAAATGAAAAATAAGTATACAAGTTATTGCGACCTTAAGGAGGGAATAACATTTCTTTTGACCATATTTATACAAGAATTTATCTTTATGATTAATTAGAACTATTTTATGATAGAATGTTGTCTGAGAGATGTTTTTGATTTTAATTTTTTATACAAAAAATATTAGGAGGATGACGATGAATCATATACCGGCTAAAACATATGGATATGCTTCCAATAAAGATGTTAAATTTAGTAAATATAAAGGTATTTACATTAAAAGATTTCGATCATTAAATGATTGCGAATTAGAATTAGGTTCTAATATTACGGTGATATCAGGAAAAAATGGCACAATGAAATCAGCAATATTAGGGTTAATTGCGCATCCCTTCAATTCACCAAATGGAGCTAAAGATGCTATTGGGAAGCCATTAAAAACAAATTGTAGTGACGTTTTTAAGATGAGTAAAAAATATGATAATCAAAAATATGAATATTATTTAAATTTGGAGGATTCTAATAATAAGGATATATGTGAATATGTGTCAATGTATTATGTTAAAAACCCAGTGACTGGAGAAGCAGAGAGATTACGTGTTGTTGTTGGTAAAACAAGAGAACAAGGGGATGGAAATTTTAATTTAAATACCTCATATGTAAATTTTAAAAGGCTGTTTCCAATCATTGAAACAAAATCAGCAGAAAAAGAAGATAATAATTTATCGGAAGAAGATAAAAATTTTATTAAAGAGGCTTATTTTAAAATATTTCAAAAAACTGAATATGGAAATGTGAGTTTGGTTAGTGATGATAAAGCAAAAGAAACTCTAGGACCTAGTAATGCAAATTATGATTTTGAAACAATTTCATCAGGCGAAGATAATTTAGGACACATTCTTTTAAAATTATTAGCATTTAAAAAATATAGTACTGACGTTAAAAATTTACAGGGGGTTTTTTGTATTGATGAGATAGAAGCGAGTATGCATCCAATCGCTCAGAATAATTTGTTTGATTTTTTATTTGATTTTTCAAAAAGATATCATGTACAAATTGTTGTTACTACTCATTCATTATCTCTAATAGAATATGTAATTGAAAAGCAAGAACAAATTAATGATAAACAAAAAATCTGCTTGAATATGATAAGTACTCGCTTTAGAAACAATGGAGATTATTCGATAATCAAAAATCCGACTTACGATCAAGCTAATCTTGAATTAACATATAAAAAATCGAATGAGGTTTCGGAAAAGGTTATTGTTATTTTAGAAGATAAATTGGCAGCTTCTTTATTTAAAAAAATTATCAGAAAGAAGGAAGCAAAAAAACATATTAATTGCATTTGTGATTTAACACCAGATAAGGTAGGTAATACATGTACTTTCTTATATAAACTAGCTAGAAATGCTACTGCATTACTTCAAAAATCCATAATTGTTTTTGATGCAGACGTAACTCAAAAAATTTCAACTTTAAGAACGAGCGCATACAAATTACCGAGTCTTCATGGATTATGCATCGAGGCGGAAATTATAAAATATATAATGGATTTGCCAGAAGACTCTGAATTTTTTCAAAAGTATGATAAAGAGAAAAAATCATTTATTAATGATTTTGGAAAGTACAACATTACAAATTTTGAAATAGAATATTTAAATCAACACGTAAAATCATGTAAGAATTGGAAAGAGAGTGATGAGAATTTTAATCGTTATCTTGGATTTTATGTAAGTGATAATAGAGATATATTTGATGAATTTGAAAAATCTATTTATAAAGATATTAATAGTAAATTAAATACTAAATTGATTGATGTTGAATAAACAATAATGATGAGGAGGGATATAAAATGATTTCAAAATCACCATTAAGATATCCGGGTGGTAAAGTTAAACTATATACATTTATGTCAAATTTGATTAATGAAAATACCGATAATCCTCCTGTTTATGTAGAACCGTTTGCTGGTGGAGCCGGTCTAGCTCTAGAATTATTATTCAACGGCGTCGTGAACCGTGTAAAAATTAATGACTTTGATCCTGCTATATATAGCTTTTGGTACTCTATTACAACTGAAGAAACTTTCCATTTGTTTGTTGATTATTTGGACAAAGTTGAGGTTAATATTGAAGAATGGTATCATCAAAAGGATATTTATTTAAACCAAAGTAATCATAGTCAATTAGAATTAGGGTTCGCTACTTTTTTTCTAAATCGATGTAATCGTTCTGGTATTTTGAAAGCAGGACCTATCGGCGGAAAAAAACAAGATGGAAAATACAAAATAGATTGTCGCTTTAATAAAGATAAATTAAAATCTTTAATCAATAAAATATATGAATATAGAAATCAAATAGATGTTACAAATGAAAATGCAGAAGATTTTATAAAAAGAATTGATCAATACTATGATGATTTATTTATATATTTAGATCCACCTTATGTAGAAAAAGGGTCTTCACTTTATAAAAATAGTTTTGAAATGAAAGATCATATATCACTTTGCAACGCAATAAAAGAGTTGGATAACAAGTGGTTCGTAACTTATGACAACAATGATTTAATCAAAGATCTATATTCAGAATACACACTTAAATTATTTGATATAAATTACAGTGCTGGTTCAAAACGAAAAGAAAATGAGATTGCTGTGTATTCAAATAATTTACGATATAAGATTGTACCATAAAACTAATTCCAGATTTATAAAAAAGACATTGCGCTTCTATAAAGCGCATATTTTTATTGATAGGAGAGGAGGGTGGAGAAGGTTATGTTTTCTTTTGAAATTCTAAGCGGTGTATCTATAAACTTATTGTCGAATGTCATTCAGAAAAAGTTAGGTGAATTGAAATCGAATTATGATTGGAAACAATTATTAGTTGATACAGGCAATAAAGTGTTGATTGATGATATTCAACAAAAGAGTGATTGTATGTATTGTATTTGGGGGAGTAGTGGTATTATATATACAACATAATATACAACATAAAGGCGAGGAACTTAAAAAAACTTAAAGCGTAATGATGCCATCGCCACCTGGGCCGTTTTTTAAAAAATACAGGGACAATGATCATCCAAAAGAGACACTTTGGTGTCTTTTTTGCATAATTTGATTAAAATCAAGTGTTTATTAGGGATATAACATCTCATTTTAGATAAATCGCTTTCTTTTTGAATTAGATTCATATATAATAAAAACGTGTTAAGGAGTGTGAAATTATGAAAGACATTACCGAAACAATGACATTTACTACGGAAGAGATTCGTCGTGAAAATATCAAGATGATTCTTCGTGAAGTAAGTGATGCTTTGGAAGAACGTGGTTATAATTCAGAAAATCAGATTGCTGGTTATTTGATCAGTAACGACCCTGCGTATATTTCTTCTCACAAGAATGCTCGTAACTTGATTCAAAAGATTGAACGTTATGAAATCATTGAAGAACTTGTACGTGCGTATTTAGAGAAATAATGGATCGTATCATTGGTTTAGATCTTGGTTCAAAAACATGTGGTGTATCGATTTGTGATGCGCTTCATATTACGTGTCGAGCTTTAACGACTGTGCGTTTTGAATCGGATGATTATGATGCTTGTTTAGAAGAAGTTTTAAAGCTATTAAAAGAAAATAAAGTCAAAGAAGTAGTTTTAGGCTTGCCAAAGCACATGAATGGAGATATCGGAATTCGTGGTGAAATATCTTGTGAATTTGCCAAGAAATTAGAGTCTTCGGGTATTACAGTTCATCTATGGGATGAGCGACTTACAACGGTTGCGGCCGAAAAAATCTTACTACAGGGGGATGTTTCTCGTAAGAAACGTAAAAAAGTAATTGATCAGATGGCTGCCGTTCAAATTTTACAGAGTTTTTTGGACAGACAAAACGGGGGATTCTAGATCCTCCTTTATTTTTGAAAGGAAAAGTATATTTATGTTAGATTCAAATAGTTTATATGTATATGATGAAGATGGAAATGAAAAAAAGATGACCATCTTATTCACTTTTGACAGTGATGAAACGGGATGCCAATATGTGGTTTTCCAAGATCCAGACAATGATGAGGGCGAAGTGTTCGCATCTCGCTATGACGACAAAGGTCAGTTGATTCCTATTGAAAGCGAAGCCGAATGGGAAATGGTAGAAGAAGTAATCAACACGTTTGTTGAGGATGAGGAAAATGCCGACTAGGCGAAAAGTCAATTCTGTAAGAGTTGTTCTATTAGTTGTTGTATGTCTTTTAATTATCGCCGGTCTTGGTTCGATTTTTGTCGTAAAGACAGGACTATCAAGTACGGGCAACGGGGATAAGGAAGTAGTGTTTACCATTGAAAACAATGAATCATTTGATTCAGTTTTAGAGAACTTGAAAAAAGAGAATCTGATCGCAAATGCGAGTGTTGCCAAGCTTTATGCCAAGGCAAGTCACAACACAAACTTTGTGGCAGGTACTTTTGAATTGGATAATGGCATGAGCGTAAAAAATATTTTGTCTACCATTCAAGATAGTACAAAACTAAAGAAAGATGCTCTTGTCTTAAAAATACCGGAAGGCAAATGGGCTAAGGAGATTGCGGCTGAAATATCAAATTTATATGATGGAAAGTATTCTTCAGAAGAAATTTTAAATCAATGGAATGATATTTCTTATATTCAAACGCTCGCAAAGGATTATTCTTTCTTAAATGTAGATGATTTAAATAATTCCAACTATAAAGTGAAATTAGAAGGCTATTTATTTCCTGACACATATTTTTTGGAAAAAGATGACTCTCTTGATGATATTACACGCGTTCTGTTAGATCGTTTTGATGTGATGTATAAAGAGAATAAAAAGTCATTTGATAAAAGTGACTTATCCATCCATCAAATCATTAGCTTGGCAAGTGTCGTTCAATTTGAAGCAAGTGAACCTGGTGATATGGCTACAATTGCCGGTGTTTTCTACAATCGTTTAGATCAAGACATGAAACTTCAATCGAGTGTAACGGTATGTTATGCATTATATGATGATTTCAACGATCCAAAAGATTGTGAAACCAATCCGGAAATTGATTCACCATACAATACGTACTTACATGAAGGCTTACCGATTGGACCAATTCTAAATCCGGGGGATGAAGCCGTTAAAGCCGTATTGAATCCAGAAAAAACAGATTATCTATTTTTTGCGGCCGATATATATGGTGATGGAAAAGTATATTATTCAAAAACATATGAAAAACACCAACAAATCTGCGAAAAATTAGGCTTAAATCTGTAACAATGTTTTGCATAATTTAAGGATTATGTTATAATTTTTTGTGCTAAATACAAGGAGTGATACCACATGGCAAATGAAAAATTTTACGTTACCCAAGAAGGTTATAATGATTTAGTCAATGAACATGAAAACCTAGTTCATAAAGTTCGTCAGGAAGTTATCGTTGAGTTGCAGGAAGCTCGTGCACAAGGTGACTTGTCTGAAAACGCCGACTATGATGCAGCCAGAGAACACCAGGCTCAAGTCGAAGGTCGTATTCGTGAATTAGAGGCAATGATCAAAAATGCTGAAATCATTAGTGAAGTCGATAATGCGGAAGATAAAAAGAAAAAGAATGTTGTAAAACTGGGATCTACTGTTAAAATCTTAGATTTATCAGATAACCAAGAAGTAACATTCAATATCGTTGGTACAATTGAAGCGGATCCATTCAATGGTAAGCTTTCAAACACAACACCACTTGCAGAAGTCATCATGGACCACAAAGTTGGAGATGTATGTACTGTAAGACGTGTTGAAGAACCATATGATGTAAAAATTCTTGAAATTAAATAGAAAAACATCAAAAAATTACGTATAAGAGAAGGGTGATATTTATGAAACGAACTCTTCTCTTTTTTTGTCTCTTTATTTTCTTTACCTTTACCTGCTTTAACCGGTATACACCCATTACCTTACAAGAAGCCAAGCCCACATTGATGCAAGTGGAAATTAAGGGAGCTATTCAAAATCCGGGTGTTTATACTTTAAAGCGAAATAGCTCCATTTCAAGTTTAATTCAAATGAGCGGGGGCCTATCAGAAAACAGTGATACGTCTAGAATCAGTTTTAACTATATCCTACAAGATAAAGATGTGGTGGTGATTCCAGAAAAACAAGATGTAAAACTCATTTCTATTAATAGTGCCACACTTGAAGAACTACAAACACTTCCAGGTATTGGTCCGGCCATTGCCCAAAGAATCATGGAGTATCGCAAAAGTAACACATTTCAATCTTTAGAACAAATCCAAAATGTCAAAGGCATTGGTCCAGCCATGTTTAATAAGATCAAGGATAAGATCTGCCTATGATGTTGATACTTTCACTTGGCTTTTTGGCCTGCCTGATCTTAAAAGAAATACTTTGTATACACTGTTTTACACTTTTCTTTCTTGTCTATCTATACTATCGGTTTAAAAATAAAAGAATCCTGATTTTATTTTTTTTATTTAGCCTATTAAGCTGTATCCTTGTATATCCAAAAGAAGTTCAACAACAGGATACATATAAAATTACAGAAATAAAGAAAGGATACTATATAGGTAAAAATAGAGGTTCTAAAATACTTATTCAAACAGATTTAAATCTAAGCTTTCAAGATGAAGTTAAAGTCAAACACATAGAACCCATTCATACAGATGATAATTTTACGCTATTTAGTTTTACTCGATACAATGAAAATAAGAATATCAGGTTTAAGACGAACTCTGTAGAAATTGTCCACAAATCAACATCATTCAAGTCTAGACTCTACAACTACTTAAAGTTGAAACCCAATTCTTCCATTGTCTTATCCTTATACTATGGCATACACGATGAAAGTATAGATGAAATATATACGATGCTTGGATATGGCTATATGAGCGCATACTACATTGTTCTACATATGTTAAAGCGAAAGTGGGATGAGACTCGTATTCGAAGAATCCTTCTAGTCCTCAGTGCTTTATTTGGCCATTTCTTTGTGTTTACACTTGCATTCGCAAGATTTATTTTGTATCAGTTGAGTACTCTATTGTTCATATCCAAACCCAATCAAATGGCTTTTACGATCTTTTGTTTCGGCATAATCTATCCAAATCAAGTACTATCCATATCTTTTTTATGTCCACTCTTATTACAACTCGTATCTTATTTTTGTACAGAACACAAATGGATCGTACAAAAGATGATCTTAATTGGATTGATGTTTATTTACTTTAAGAAAGTGAATCTTATTTCATTACTTTTTTTTAACATCTTTAGAAAACTATATGGTTTGATCTTCTTATTTGGATTTACAGTGTATGATTTAATACACCTAAAATTACCAGACCTTACCATCCATTATGCACCTAAAATCCTATTTATAGTTCTATTTATCATCTTCTATATACAATGCTTAAAACACTTTCAATGGAAATATCTATGTATATTTATCGTTCCATTTCTAGAGATCTATTGTAATCCTTTCTTTCAAGTCTATACATTAAATATAGGTCAAGCCGACTGCAGCATTATTGTAGAACCCTTCCATAAAAGCGTAGTGATGATTGATTGTGGGCAAAACCTATATCGTGATAATGTCGAAAGAATTATTATGCCCTTTCTAGAAAATAAGAACATTCATGCGATTGATACATTGATACTTACACATGATGACTTTGATCATAATGGAGGATATGAGAGTTTAAAAGATAAAATTGAAATCAAACAAGTCATAGAAGATTCAAATGATAAGGTCAATGTAGACTATCCATTTTATTTATTATTAAGTGAAAGAGAAGCTAAAGATACCAATGATTCAAGTATTATCAGCTATTTTACCTATGATCATTTCACCTATCTTTTTATGGGGGATGCGAGTAAACAAATTGAAAAACAATTGATGGCTACATATGATTTAAAGGCTGATGTCGTAAAAGTAGGGCATCACGGATCGAATACGAGTTCAGACTCAGATTTTCTTGACTCTTTAGATTGTAAGATTGCACTCATTAGCGCAGGTTATAAAAACAAGTATGGTCATCCAAGTGTTGAAACACTCAAGACATTAGAAACCCTGCATATCAATACATTATGTACGAGTGATTGTGGAAGTATAGCCATCTATTCTTTATTTCACCTTTCATTTCTTGTCACAAACGATGGAATGTTTGGTATAATATGGACATGATTTATATTTTATACGGAAAAGACAAAAGCATGGTTTCTATGAAGCTAGAGGCCATTAAAAAAAGACATCACATTCAAGAAAACATAAATATCTATGATGCTCAAACAGATGAAATATCCAATGTTCTACAAGATTTAGATGCCTATTCGATCTTTGATGATGACAAGATGATTATTGTCAATAACTGCACGTTTCTTTCAAGTAAGAATACGACAAACTATGAAGTCGATCCCTTTCTAGTAAGAAAAGACACAGACATGATTCTAGTCTTAGTATGTCCAAGTGATAAATTGGATACAAGAAAGAAAAAGGTGAAAGAAATCAGTAATTGTGCTACATTATATTCCTGTCTAGCTTTAGATGAAAAGTCACAAAAGTTCTATGTACAAGATAAACTAAAGGAATATGGTGTAAAGGTGGATTTTAAAACATTAGATTGGATGACAGGAAGAATGGGACTAGATCCCATGTGCATCCAGAATGAAATTGAAAAGATTTCCATCTATTCAAAACATCCAACGCTTGAAGATGTACAAAATCTATTAGTTGTAGAACCTATGAATGACATCTTTAAAATGGTTGATGCCTTCTTTAGTCAAAATGGGATCTTATTGTTAGCCTACTACCGTAACTTTAGAAAGTTGAATATGCAGCCAGTAGCTATCGTTGCGCTTTTGGCAAGTCAAATCCGTTTTCTATTCCAAGTACGCGTATTAATGGATGAAGGAAAGGCACAGGCAACCATTTCCCAAGAGTTAAAGGCCAATCCATATCGCGTGAAATTAAATATGCAAAAGGCCATGCGCTTTTCAAGTGAAGCCTTACTTTATAATCTATCTTTACTTGCGGATTTTGATCAACAGATGAAAATGGGTAAGATTGATAAGGATGATGGTTTTGAATACTTCTGTCTAAACTTAATGATGAACAAGGGATAGCCTTGTTCATTTTTTGTTTTGGATGTGATGTTAGCTTTTATGAGAAGGTATTTAGGGGGTGAGAATACACATGAATAATAAAAAAGATATATAATAGTTAGGTTTAACTAGCAATTTGGTGACTTTGCCATAATTCTTCTTTTTATCATTTATGCGAACAACCATTCGTTTTTCAAATCCTTTAAGCGAGTGATCTTATAGATGTTTTTCAATCTAAGTAGTACATACTGTAGCTTTTCTGTGTTATCCATTCCTTGCGTTTCTCTTTGCATGATAAAAAGAGCATTGTATCGATTTATATATTTTGATGCTACCCCTTTATATTTTTGCAGCCTTTCTTCAATCAATTTGTGGAAACTGTTCACTGTATTTAAATGATTGAATTTATCATATGACTCATGACTGATTAACACTTTCTTAGTACAGTTCTTACTTTCTAAAAGTTCGTTGTAACTGTTAGAACCATCTAGCATTACAAAAGATTTTGATTCAAGACATTCACCAAATCTTAATAGATCTAGAGATG
>OGQG01000739.1_pt1 | contig 30414 bp, 38 predicted proteins | sample 1553201 | NCBI WGS metagenome assembly OGQG01 (sample SAMEA2579925, study PRJEB22360) | human gut metagenome | biome: human gut; feature: human-associated habitat; material: faeces | place: Denmark | collected 2008/2010
GGTCACTGTCAATACCATTATTGATTGCTATAAATCGAACTTCCTTTTCTCTAAACAGAATGTCAGTGAAAAAACCTACTTGCAGATGATCTCTGCCGATTCTGGACATATCTTTGCAGATACAGGCAGTGATTTCTCCGTTTTTAACACCTTCAACAAGTCTGTTCCATGAAGGTCTGTCAAAGGTCGCTCCACTCCAACCATCATCGGTAAAATGAACAAGATTCGTAAAACCATGTTTCATAGCATAATCTTCAAGCATTTGCTTTTGATGAACTATACTGTTACTCTCTCCAGCATTATCATCATCACGAGACAGTCTTTCATACAAAGCAGTAATGCCATTGCTTTTATCTTTTTTTCTTCTCATGCTGAACTCCTTTCTTCAATTCCTATCCACTCCTTACGCTCACAAAATATCACATCTTTTACAAGTTTGGGTGTGGTCGTTAGTCTATTTAACAAAAAATTAGCAGAAAATAAAAAGTCCTGTTCATTAATTCCATATAACGTAAACAAAGCGTTTATCTTATAGCTGATATAAATAATTTCGGATTTCATCATCTAAAAAGATACGGTAATGCTTCAAAAAGCGTAACTATACCACCAGATAAAAAAAGAATTCCAAAAAACACTATAACAATAAAACTTAATTTAATCTTTTTTTGAAAAATAAATACAGCTGGATGTTTCGGATCTACATAAATTGGATAAGTTTCTCCTTCTCTCATCTTTTTTATTAACTGTTTATAAGAAATATTTTGAGCTGTTTGTTCTTTATATATGCGACCTTGATATGTGTACTCAAATACTGGAGCTTGCGTAGACACAGCATTACCTCCATAGTAAGTATTATATCCACAGTAAACACCATTTATTTTTTCTTTACATCTTACAAGTGCATACACATCATTTATAAGCATAAAAATAAAAATTAAACCAAAGACAATACAAGCTAAGGGAAATAGTAATAATTTACCGAATGAAACAAAGATAGTTAAGACAGAAATTATTCCAAATCCGACAAAAGAAAAGATCATAATAAAACTAATAAATGGTACATCTTTATATCTTTTATTTTTTACAATTACAAAAGTAATAAAACCAAATAAAATCATTAGTATGTGAACTAAGGTTGTCATAGTTTCAATTCCTCTCCTAAAACATAATTGATTATTTATAATTATCTTTTATAATAATCAAACTCTTCTAAATAATTTACATTCTCTTTAACCCATGAATTACCAACAACTGTTTTATTCATTTTCAAGGATACATTCATTTCATTTGTCACAATAATCATAGTATTTTCAAGTAAGAGACCCTTTTTAACCTCAAATTTTTTTAATATCCTTTCCACTTTAATAAAAAAAATCTAAAATAGTATAATTTCCATCAACAGGAAAAATGTAGATACCTTTCTCATTAAATCCAAATAAATATGAAGTTTCTTTTTCAGGGGCTATTAGCGTAACCGGAGCTACAGGCAAAACCCACTTTACTTTATAAGTGCTATGTCCTGGAACAACATTATTTTTATAGTTAAAATTCCACTTTTTTAATTCTCTTTTAACATTTTCGAAATAAAGCATACATATAGTTAGCTTTCAAATTATAATTTAACTAACAAACTCATTTTTTGCTCATTAAACACTTTTTAAATATCCAACTTACAGTAGCTCCAATAAACAAACCTATAATTGCTGTTGTTGAATTACCATTTAAAGTGCCTACCGCAAATCCTACAACAGCACCTACATACCAAGTACTAACAAGCTTAGCTAATGTAAAAGTATCTTCTTCGTCATTCTTATTTTCATTATGATGTTCTTTGCTCATTTATTCGTCACCTCATCTGAAAATTCCAATTTATTTTACAACTTGATTTCATATCCAATTTCACGTAAAACATATCCATCGTCAAACACCTCATCATAAACTCCATCAACTTTTGTGAAACCATTTTTTTGATACAATCGAATAGCTGGTTTATTTATATCTACTACAAATAATCGTAAATATTCAGCACCAAGTGATTTAGAAATTTCTTTTGCTTTATTGAGCATTTGCTGACCAATTCCTTTTTTAGAATACTCAACATTAACACCCAATCGGTCAATATACATTGCTTTAGCAGATTTTTCACTCCATTCAACATAAGCTTCTCCTGCATTGTTATCACATAAAGCAAAAGCAGACATAATTTCTTCATCATTTGCAATAACATAAAGACGCTTGTTATTTATGTCATCTTCAAAGAATTCGCAAGGATAAATATCGTCCCAAATTTGAATGTTATTTTTATTCATATTTTTTATGATTTCTTTATAAATTATTTTCAGTTGTTTCAAATCTTCTAGTCTTGCTAGTCTAAATTCCATCTTATCATCTCCAAAAACTCGATATTGTTCATTATAATTACACTTCTAAATTATTATTTATCTAAGAAATCACTAAATTCTAATTTTTCTATGTCATTAAAATTAAGTAAACTTCAATTTTATTCATGAACACTATAGTATTCTAAGCCTAAAAGGCTCTTACGAATGCATACTCGACGACTGTCACCAATATTAGTTTTTAAATACTGACTTTTAGATACATTAAACTCTTTTTCTTCACCACGCCAAGAAGCAATTAGTTGATAATCTGTTAAGCTATTGCCTGTATCAACATCCTTATCTGTAATAACAATTGTTTCATGCTCTGATTTTCCAAATGTTAATAAGAAATTGACAGGAAATGTAATGGTAAATGAGAACACCAAAACTGCAAAAATAACTGATAATTTACGACCAAATCGTTGTGGTACTTTTGTGTATAAAGATTTAATGATAAAAGGAATTGAAAAGATAACTGTTAAAATTAATGTTATTTTTAAATAGTCGATAAAATCATAGTCAAAAATATTTGTTGTAGCTAGATTTAAAAGTAAAGCAATCGAAGCTCCAAGAAATGGCATTTGAAGCATGATATCTTCACCTTTTTTCGTCTTAGTTTCAATATAAATATACGGATAATACCATAGGTATACTGCATATGATCCAAGGATGACAAGAATGTACAATACCATCATCATCTTTCCACCAATGAAAAAACCAATGACATCAAGTGCTATAAAAACAAATCCTAGAATACGCAATATTTTCTTAGACTTGTTAAGATCAAATCCACATTTATTAGAAGAAATACTTTCTATCGTTTTAGTCTCTTCTACAATCGAATGATAATAATTACGTTCTATAGCATTAAATGTACGAACATATTTTGATACATCTTTTTTCTTTTCTAACAACTCTTCAAAATCCACAATATTTACTTCATGCTCTACTAAAACATCAAAAAGAATTTCTAAATTTCCAAAAACATAATCTAATGTTACAAGGCGATTATAGTCTCGATCTATCAATGCCATTTGTGTTCTATTTGCTAGTGGTATCAATAATAAACATCTAATTTCTGTATAACGTACTTCAATTGATTTTTTTAATACATAATTAAAAGTAAGTGTGTTTTTATCTATGACTATCGTTTGCTTTTTACATGCTAGTAAAAGTGCACCACCTAAAAACACAAAAGGCAGAAAACAAATTGCTGCAATATAATAACCTGATATAAGTGTTACTAAACATATTAGTCCAAATACCACAGTTGTTATCATCCCTAATATTTTTACAAACTTTGAACATCCTATTACCTGTTTTTCCATAATCATCCCAACTTTCTTAATATTTAATTCTATTTTAGTACACTGATTAATGCATAAATTGCACTTGCAACTAAAAGAGTACCAATTATTATTGTCATAACCATTTTTATTCTATTTTGGCTATCAGTTTTCACACTCTTGATAATCCATATAGGTCCAATCAAAAACACTAAAACTGCATAAATAACTAAAATTATATCCATAGCTATTACTCCTTAATTTAAATCAATTTATTCTATAATGTCCGACGATATCATTTCGATACTCCAATATATCTTCTTCATAATATATTTGGTATGGACTAGCATGATGAATAACAAAACTTACACCATCTTTATTCCGATAATCCGATACGATACCAATATGATTTTCAAATATGACAATATCTCCGCCTCGCCATTCTTCAATTCGGTGAATATCGGTTGTTAATGATTGTGCGTTATATTTGAAATAAATATTCAAATTTTGCACCCTTCTAAAATCGATATTTTTGTCAATAATATCTATATCATAATCTTCTTTATGATTTTGGACATGTTGATTAACCAACTCCATTAAATCATAACCAGCATCTTTTAGTCCAAAAGCTACTACATCACTACACACTCCAAAATGATCATTGGGATAACCTGTTCCGTAATATTTACTTTTATATTTAGGCTTGCTACTAACATACGCTTTTACATTATTCAAAATATCTGTTTGATCATCGATGCCATCATCATCTTCATCATGTAAACTCTTATAGGTTGTGATATTAAAATCGCTATTTGAATATTTTTGATGTGGGATGTAATTGAAAAAATATAACACATAAAACACAAACATCAGAACAATAGCTGATATAAAAATTAAATCTACTTTATACTTATTTTTCACGGATAATAACACCACCTTTAAATCATTGATTAGTTATATAATAATGTAAAAAACTCATCAAAAGTATTAGCGATAAAATAAACATTGTTCTCATCATCTGATGAACTTAGACTATAAGAATCATCATAATAATAAACTCCGTCATTTGACCCATCACAAACTAAAACAAAGAAGCCATGTTGGATACTATCCCCAATAATAATAGTACTTTCAAATAAATCATCAATATAAGCATTCGTCCAGTATTCTATATTTGAAGCATCATTCCCTGTATCTATTCCATAAATAACATCGACATTAACATTTTTATTTATATCCTTTAAATAGATTTCATTAAATGCGTCATTACTAACTACACCATTGTATTTTAATAGAAATGTAACATAGTCACTAGGCAGACTAATATTAAATAATTTTTCAATATGAATAATATCTACCTTACTTATTTTTTTAAAAGATTTTAATTCATGATTCTTCTTTTTTAGCTTTTTAAATATTCCCATATTTATCTCCTTTATTAGTCCAACTCCTATCTCTTTAACCATTTATATTATGCTGTTAAGATTTATCTTTGAAAAAGCCAATTAAAATTATGGTAATACCAAGAATTGCTAATGGAATATAAATAACATTAGGTATATGGTAGATAAACCTATCAACTGCCGACATAACAATGTAAATAACAATTCCTACACTAATTAAGTAACTTCTCTCTTTCATAACTATCCTCCTTTAAAATGTTTTCACTTCAATAATGATTTGATGACATAAAATGATTATTAACTAATATTTTCTTGTTCACTAACGTGACAACCTTTTTAACCTTACAGCCTTATACTGTTGATGATCTAGTGTAACTCGTAACATCTGTGTTTAATTTCTCAAGTAATTCTATTACACTATATTCCTTGTTTTGAATGGCTCTTAATTCATTATCTGTCACTCCAATAAATTCAACAAATCTTACCTTTCCATTAGGTGTCTTTATTTCAACAAATTTATCATCTGGTATCGTTATAAATCCTGTAATATTGGATGTCCCTTTACTATCTATACCTGTTGTTTGACCTGTGTATAGATATTCGTAAACATTAAATAATTCACCTTGGGTAAAAGTAATTCTGGCAATAGATTGTAATATACCGCATATACAACGTATTTCATCTTCTTCATTTTCGTAGTGATCCTTTTTGAGCTTCAAAGTAAACTCCATACCATAACCACTCCACTCTTTATCTTCGCTTTCTTTTTCATAAAGTTTAGATAGTCCATAAGTTATAAAATGCCAATAATCACCACCATCATATACACTAATACCATCAAGGGGATCATTACCACCCAATCTCCATTTTATCATCGCTCCATAATGCTTGGGATTCTTTTGGTTAGGATAAACTTTATCACATAACTTATCTATTGCATCCCATCCTGGTGCTTCAATTTCTTCATTTTGCTCATTATCTAATAATTCATTTTTCTTCTTAAATTTATCAAACAATCCCATATAGAGTGCCTCCTTATCCTTACCCATTTAATCTAAATTTCGACACTATATTGTTCAATCAAAGCATCAATTTCATCATCATTTAATAAGGCAATAATATGATTTGCATCATAATATTTTTTTGAAGAGATATGATTGATAAAATCGTCGTATGTAACTGTCATTCCTTTTCTAATCATGACATACCAATAATTAATTCCTTTGATTTGATCAAGAATGATATAAGGTTTATTAGGAACAACACAAGGAATATCAGCAACAATCGAATAAATCCCAAATAATTCATTCGTATCTTTCTTCCTATATACGCTTGGTGTTGCATAATAAACATCTAGAGATTGGATTTCATTTAGATATTCTTCAAGATTATTTAAGTTGCAATCAATTCTTTGTAATTCTCTTTGTCCAATAGAGATTGGATTATAAATACCAAATATTTCAAAACAGCGATATTCATCTTCTATTTTACTTGTCATATCTTCTAGTGCAACAATACTTGCTTCTTCATCCCATTTAATAAATTCTTCGTCTTCATATAAATAAGCTTCTTCATCTTCTCTTAAATATTTTTTGGTATTGAACTCGTTGCAAATTTTCTCTACTAAGCTATAGAATAGTCTAATTTCTGATGGTGCAGTTGGTAAACTTAAAGAAAGTAAAACATCACTACCCTCAAGCCATAACTCAAATCCCCTAGCTAGTTTTGTTTCATCATAAATTAAAGTATGTTCACCTATCTCATCTTTATTGAGACGATAATTTTCATCACAAACACCATAAGATAATCCTGTAAATTTAATAATATCTTCTAGATTCATTTTTTTCTTAAATAATGATTTTTGTTTAATTCTTGCAGTTACTGACATAATTACGCCTCCTTAACTTAAAATTTCATTTCTTTTGAAAACCAATTATTTTCTAACTTCATTTTTTGTCTTCATTAATCGAATAGATTGATAAAAGAGATAAATCCCGACTAAAACATATATTATTCTATTCAATACATCTTTTAAAAACGGGAAATAGGATGATTGGATAATACTACAGAAGATTAAAACTCAAATTTATAACTTATTTGGAGAATGAAGATTTTATTAATCCATTTTCATAAAAAACATTGAATATTTCTTTATGCCCTACCGCTGAAGGATCAATACAAATCTTTACACCGTTGCCTAAAATTAAGATTGCTTTTGATCCTTTGATTTGAATACTTCTAATTTCATTAAAATGAATGATTTTTCTTTTTCCTAATAATGGAATCTCTGTAATGCCTTCACTATTAACAATAACCTTATAGCGTTTAAAACCAATGCTAATAATAATCAAAATTGATGTAATAACTAATAATAAGGTTGTCAAAAGTATTTTTTGTTCAAGTGGTGCTGCAACTATACAAACAATCATGCAGATAAATTCAAATATTGTGCCACCAATTGCTGTACCCACAAATACAGATGGGTATGTTGCAATAATTTCACAAATCTTTTCTTTTTCTTCCATATCCTGTCCTCCGTAAACATTTATATTTTTTTGAAATCTTCAATCCCAGGCAAAGCTAATATAAAAGATATAACTAGTATTGATAAATCACTTGCAGCAATTGTTGACATGCAATAATCCACAATTAACAATCCAAAACATGTCGCAATCGTATCTAATGCTAAATATAAAATAATTGCAATATTTTTACTAATTCTTTTCAATTTATAAAGAGCCTTAGGAAGTCCGCCTGCAATTAAATTAATCGGATAGGATACAACTGTTGCGATGATGAAAAATAAGATAATACTTCATATGGATTGATATCGAAAACCAAATAAACGCATTACCACTCCACTTAATAGTGCAATAACTGATAAGACAGCAACAAAAATAGTTCCACAAACTATAAAAGTGATTAATTTTTCTTTATTATTCTTAAAAAAATCCACAATAAATAACTCCTTTTTAAACTCTTTTAAACAAACTTATTTAGCTAAGGCATCTTCGATAAGTTCAATACCTCTATTAATGAAATTAATCTTTATTGCTTCATTAGTCCCTTTAACCTTTACCATGGCGATACACAATTGATTTTCTTTTGTCGCTTCAGCACTTCCCATAAGCGTTGTCCATTCAACAGTAATATCGTCTTTTGAAAATGATTTATCGATATAAAACTCATAATCCAAAGGTTCAAATAACTTACTGTTTGACTTTGCATGAATAGAAAGTGTATCATCGTTTTCCTGATATACTTCAACAGTATAGTGAACCACATCTTCTTGATTATCCACATATTGTTCATTCGGAGATATTGATTCTTGAAAAATTAAATTATTCTTATTTTCATTTACTACATCCTTTGATGCACAACCACTAATACTCATTGATATTAAAAGGAAAAACAGTACTACCAAACGTCTTAATTTCACAATCATCACCTACTTATTTTTAAACAAAAGTACAATATTATATATAAAATAAGGTATAACACCTACCATTCCAAATATTGAATAGAATGGGAATATCAAAATACCTATAATCACTCTCATTAATAAAGTCAATTTACAAGCAAAATAATTATAGATTATAAGTCCAGTAGCTACACCTGCAAAAATACAAATACCTAACATCATACTATTAAAAGTTCCAATAGGCTCATGAATCATCATATTATGGCTCATAAGCTGTTGGATAAAACTTGGATCTTGTAATTGATGAATTTGAATTTTTCCTAAGATATAACCTACAATGCCACCGATTACTGCCGCAACGATAATCGTTATTATGTGTCTTAATTCTTTTTTCATAAATCGTCCTCCAAAAAGTTTTAGAAAAGATCATCTGGTCACAGCAAATTAAATATTTTCTTTGAAATATATTGATCTACACATACAGTAAAGTCTTCTTCATCAACAGATATAAATGAACAATCATGGTTAATTGTTACGTTATATCCTTGTTCAAGTAACAATTCGTAGACGTCCTTCATTGAAGTAATCCTTATATTTTCATTACTCATAGATCCACCTTCTACTTTATATAATTCATGCTTATAAGCCATTTGAAATTAAAAATATGCTAAAAACCAATAAAACTAAACTTAGAATTCTATGCGATAATCATTTGTTTTAAAAACTTCATGATCATACTTTTCATTTTTATAAACTGTAATTTCTTTCCCTATTTTCTTTTTCCCTATATTTTCAAAGATACAACCATGTGCCGTATAATATTTATGCTTATTGATTTTTACAATATATGATTTTTTTCTGACTTGCACTCCACCGACAACATAACCACCATTCTGACTAGCAACACCTACAATTGTCCCTTTACATTTATCCCCTCCAAAAACAACATGGTATTTCATATAAAGTATCCACAGAGCACAAATAAATACTATGACACCAAAAACAATAAGCATCTCCATCACTTCACTCCTACAAAGGTATTCCTAAGATTAAAAACTACTTTACAATAATATTCTTCATCTTTACTATTCCTATACGAATTAAAATTCCATCAGCTTGCCGAAGCCATATCATCGAAATCAAAAGAATAAGAGCATATAATATAATCAAATTCTTTAATAGGATTCGTAGTAAATAAATAAGCAAAAACAAAGGAGCATCAATAAAAATATGCATAGCAAATAACGAAAAGTAGTTCTTCCACTATCTTTTTGCCATTCGTCAAGATTTACACCACAAACACAGCTATTAGGAACCATCCATAACTTTGTATTAATTTTCTTTCCGCATTTTTTACAATATAGCTCTCTCATAAAACACCAATCCTTTTTAAAAATTTCAATCATTGATTAAATTCTTCTAATTTCAAACCTGTGTCCTTTTCAAAATCATTAGCCCATTCTTTATCGCAATAAAATACAATTCCTTCTTGATATCCATCACTTGTAAAATACAATTGTTTGCCTGTATCTTGACTTATAATAATTCTATTTAGATCATCTGCAACACTTGAGTCAAACCAATCTCCTTCAACTTTTGCATCAATGTTAAAATGTTGTCCATTCCAATCAAATGAAACACTTCTAGATCCAGTGCCATCTTCCCAATCAACAAGACTTGTATCTTCTACTATATTTGTAAAATTTAGTTCTTCTCTATCTAAATATGAAACACCAATTAAGAAGTTTTTATACATATTTTCAACATCAAATATTTCTACGTCAAAAGCATAAACTCCATTTTCAGATGGTTTCCATGTCATATTTTCATAATCGATATCCCCTTCTCCAAGTGATGTTAATAAATTCGCTGCTTTATTAAATTCTATTTCAGAAGGTAATTCCTTATATCTTTGTTCTAGATTATAAACTAACTCATCATCAAGGCCATTAAGCCCATATTGTCTAAAAATAGTTGATAATTCTTTATATGATTTATCCATTTCAACCCCTCCTCTATAAGATTCTTGATAGCTACAACCACAAAGTAATAAAGATATAGTCATAGCGTATGCCAATATTTTCTTCACAATACAAATCACTCCTATTCAAATAAAAAAACGCATAATAACCAAATTAATTTTATCCGTTATTATGCGTTAAAAATCATCTTAAATTTGAACATGTTAAAAGGTAATATGGTTTTTGCAGTACAATTGAATTGCATTCTAAATAATATTTCATGTGCATAACAATCTCTCCCTTAATTAAATATTACCATTAACTTTTACTCCATTTTATCAAAATAGTTAATTTCTTACAATAACATACACTTATTTTACAAAAAAAGTTAAACAACTCTTACTCGTACTTTTTTCCTATGCAATATACTGCACCTATTGATATAAGGATAACAATCCATAAAGCATACAATTTGATATTATCAAACAATTGATAGCCGCCCATTAATATAGAGATATGATAAAACAAAGGAGTACCTACCGCCATACATAAAGAATCAAAGCGTAATAACTTTATTATTTCTGGCCAGTTTGAATTATTAAAAGTTAAGCCTGGCATATGAATTCTAAATATACCTTGTGATACATAATTGATTCTATTTTCGTCATAAAAAGATGGTAATTCTCTGGCATAAACACACGCCCATAGTGCAAAAATCATCATTACTCCTGAAACACAAGCAATTCCTCTTATATGTTCTAATGGGTATGTAGATACCAATAAATATAAACATTCTAAAATGACAATAAAACAAGATATCCCCCAAATTATTTTCCATTTTCTTTTATTATAGGAAACCATTGCTTTAACAGACGATTCTAATGAATACGAAACCATATTGTCTACATCATCATGTTGAATCATATCATGTCTATCTAGATATTCTCCCATCAATAATTCTGTCACACTAACTCCTAAACATTCAGCAATTGGAATCAATAATACTACATTTGGGAAACTTGCACCTCTTTCCCACTTACTCACAGTTTTATCAGATACAAATAATTGATCTGCTAATTCCTTTTGTGTTAAATTCTTTTCTTTTCTTAATTCAGTAATAAACTTACCAAATTTTTCATTGTCTATTTGTTGCATAAGTAAATTTACCTCCTTCTTTTACTTTACTCATTTTAAACAGTTGGAGATAAACCCCTCTAAGAACCGTACGTGCAGTTTTCCCGCATACGGCTCCCCACTGTTACTTTTAAACATTCTTGTTATATATGACTTTGTCACCACTCCAAATATCAACATGAATATAAGGATGAATGATTCGGTCTTTCCATATTTCATAGAACCTTTCCAATTTGAAACTTCTTCTTTCACCTGCAGATTTAGCAGAAGTTGAAACGCCAGTTGAACAAAGAATTAAATACGTAAATCAGATATTAAACAACTACTAAATATTGGACTTACAGTTGAAGAATTAACACTAATGATTCAGCAAAATGCCAATATTATAGCAACACAATAATCTTTATATTTGGGGAAAGGGGTTTTGCACCCTTTTGTACTTCTAACTTCTTGTTTTTATAAATTTTATTTTCAGATTAACCTCTTCTAAAACAATAACTTATTTATTACTAATATATAACCAAAACTTTCATTACACAAACAACCTAGGAAAAGAAAAAAAGTGTCATAAGACACTTTATCATTATTTACGGTTTGCGTTTACCGATTTCATGATTTGACGAATCTGTGCTTCACTAGGTTTACGTCCCATTTGTAAGAACATTGCACGAATCATCTTTTCATTAATTGGTGGATTTTCTTTAATTTCTTTTTCAAACTTCTTACGAGTGAAGTAGAAAGTAACCAAGCCACCAATGATGGCCCCCACTATCGTATATAAAATTGATGCAACCATGTTTTAGTCAACCTCACTATCTACTCATCTATTTTACTATCTTTTTGGTGTTTTGACAATATGAATTGACCACTATATTCCGTTAAAATAACGGAAACAAAGATCAAAAGTCCCCCTAAAATCATAATTGGACTTTTCTCTTCATGCAACAATAAAAATCCAAATACATTCGCAAATAAGGATTCTGTACATAAAAGAACACTCGCACTTGATGCATCTGTATATTTTTGTGCCAAAGTCTGAAGTTGAAATGCCAAGAACGTTGCTACTATGATCATATAAGCACAACTCATGTACGCATGTGCAGTGATTGTTTGTGGTATCGTTTCTAAACTTAAGGCTAGTGGAATCGAAAGGATAGCCGCAACACTCATTTGTACAGCATTGATCGCAATTGAATTCGAATTTTCTGTCGCATACTCTAAAGATATGATGTGACACGCAAAGAAGAAGGCACATGCTAAAGATAGACTATCGCCAAAACTAAATGAGAAATACCCTTTAGATAAGCTTAGGCAGGCAATTCCTGCAAGACAAACAACACTTGCCGCAAGTTGACGATTGCTCGGTTTATTTTTCCATAATAACCATACAATATAGGGTACAAGAACGACGTTGACAGCTGTTAAAAAGGCATTTTGACCTGTATTCGTTAAGAATAAGCCAAAAGTTTGAAACGCAAAAGCAAAGTACATTAAAACACCTGAAATACTTCCACGAAATAAGGCTTCCCTAGAAATCTTTGCACGACTGACTAAACATACAATAATACTAACGATGCTAGCGCCAATAAAACGAATCATTAAAACAGTAAAAGGATCAAATGTTTGCAAAGCTGCATCGGTCGCAATAAAACCGCCACCCCAAATGGCCGCAACCAAAAGGCATACTAAATTAGCTTGTTGTTTACTCATGCTTTTTCCTCATCAAATAAAGAGGGTTGTTCAAAATCATCTTGTTTGACCCAAGAACCATCCGTAATATTTTCAAGTGGTGAGACCCACTCAAACTTGTCTACTTTGCCTAGTGGTGAAGAGAATGTGGATTGGGCATTCATCAAACTGATTTCTTTGGCCTCAAAGCGCATAATATCTTCTGCATAAATTTCAAATGGTGTATTTAAATCAACCATATGTACATTTAATATCACATTCGGATTGGACTTCACTAACTTACAAATACGATTTCCTTTCGCCGGACGATTTAATGCCGCAATCTCCGTTTGTTTCATACGCTTTAAAGAAAGGGTTGTCGTAGAAACTAAGACTTGTTCCTCACGATTTTGACTAACACAAATAGAAGCTATGCAATCATCCTTTGATAGATTCATCGCCTTCACACCTTTGGATTTATTTGAAACCAACGGAATTTGTTCAACCGGATACATCAAGCCATAGCCTTGTTCACTTACCAGAATGACGTGATCATCTGGTTTATAAGATAAAGATACATTAATCATTTCGTCCATAGCCCCAATCTTCATACATGCCATTGTTTTATTAGAACGTGAAACTTCAAATTCTTTTAATTCGGTACGCTTGATCATACCATGACGACTTGCACTTATAACATGAACTCCTGTTTTAAAGGAATCCAATACATAGGCTGCGATAATTTTTTCACTTGAATCCATCTTAATATAATTTGAGATATGACCACCCAAATCTTTCCATTTTGCCTCTTCAATCTGATAAACCGGAATATATCCATATGTACCACGGTTTGTGAAGAAAACTAATGTCTGCAATGTATGACTCGCTCCGTAACAAACTAATGAATCTGTATCTTTTCGTTGTGTCATGGATTCACTAGAAGCATTATAGCTTCGCATAGATACACGCTTGATATAGCCATCACGCGTAATTGTGATCATACATTCTTCTTTGGAGATCATAGCCTTTTCATCAATTACGATTTCTTTCACTTCATGTACAATATCCGAAAGACGAGGTGTATTAAATTCTTCATTCACCTTTTCTAATTCTTCCACCATGACTTTATGAAGTTCATTCTTATTTGAAATGATTTTTTCTAATTGGACAATGTCACATTGTAGTTGTTTAAATTCTGCCTTTAATTCTTTAACATCTGTATTTGTTAAACGATATAAGCGCATTACGACAATAGCTTCTGCTTGTTTTTCTGTAAAGTCAAAACGTTCAATCAAATTCTTTTTGGCGTGGGCCTTATCTTTTGATTTACGAATGATACGAATGATCTCATCCATTACACTTACAGCTTTGATCAAGCCTTCTAATATGTGTGCACGATCTTTTTTAGAGGCTAAATCATATTTACTTCTACGAATCACTACATCTTCTCTGTGGTTGATAAAGGCATCTAACATCATGGCTAATGACATTTGTACGGGTGCCTTGTTCACAATCGCAATGACGTTGTAATTGTATGATATTTGAAGATCTGTATTTTTATATAAATAGTTTAAGATCTGTTCATCATTACTATCTTTTTTAAGATCCACGACAATTCTTAATCCCGTACGATCACTTTCGTCACGCACATCTAAAATGCCATCGATTTTTTTATTTAAACGAATCTCATCAATTTTCTTTACCAAGTTCGACTTGATTACTTCATAAGGAATCTCATGAATCACAATTTGTTTAATTGTACGTGTTGGTACAATTTCCACTTTAGAACGAATTAAAATACGTCCACGACCTGTTTTAAAGGCTTGTTTGATTCCGTCAAGTCCCATCACGATGCCGCCTGTAGGAAAGTCAGGACCTTTCACAAACTGCATCAATTCTTCTAATGAACAATCGGGGTGTGAAATACGATAAATACTTGCTTGTACAACCTCATTTAAATTGTGAGGTGGAATATTTGTGGCATATCCAGCTGCAATACCTGTAATACCATTGACTAATAAGTTAGGAAAGCGTGCTGGAAGTACAGTTGGTTCCATCTTCTCATCGGAAAAGTTGGGTGCCCATTCCACTGTATCTTTATCAATGTCCTGCAACAAAAAATCACTAATTTTGGCTAAACGCGCTTCTGTATAACGCATCGCAGCCGCCGGATCGTCATCGATAGATCCATTGTTTCCTTGCATGTCAATTAAAGGATTAGTAATCTTCCAATTTTGTGACATACGAACCATCGCATCATATACAGAGCTATCCCCATGAGGGTGATAGTTACCAATGACGTTACCGACTGTTTTTGCGGATTTATGATATGGCTTGTTGTAAGTATTCCCATCTTCATACATCGCATATAAAATACGTCTTTGTACTGGCTTTAAGCCATCTCTTGCATCTGGTAAAGCACGCTCTTGAATAATATATTTAGAATACCTGGCGAAACGATCGGCCATGATATCTTCTAAAGAATTCTTTAAAACATTATGTTTTACTTCTTTTTCTTTCACGCATTTACCTCCTTATAATCATCTTCTAGAGTAAATACAACATTGTCTTCGATCCAATTACGGCGAAGCTCTGCCTTATCTCCCATTAATTCAGTCACTCTTTTTTCAGCCATCATCGCATTTTCAATGGTCACACAAAGTAAAGTTCTTGATTCAGGATTCATTGTGGTATCCCAAAGCTGAGTGGCATTCATTTCACCAAGACCTTTATATCGTGTAATGGTGTAACCATTTTTTAATTCATTTTTTTTCTCATCTAATTCTTCATTTGTATATAAATAGTATTCTTTACCCGCCTTGGCAATCCGATATAGTGGTGGCAAGGCAATATACAACATTTCATGCGTAATTAAATCACGCATATAACGATAGAAGAATGTCAATAATAAGTTTTGAATGTGAGCTCCATCATCATCGGCATCGGTCATGATAATGACTTTATAGTAGTTTGAATCTTCAGCCGTAAAATTTGCACCTACACCAGCACCTAAAGCATGAATAATGGTATTTAATTCTTCATTCTTTTCGATAGCTTCAAGACTTGCCTTTTCTGTATTCAATACTTTACCACGCAAAGGAAGAATCGCTTGGTATTTTGAATCACGGCCCTGTTTTGCAGAACCACCCGCAGAATCTCCTTCGACTAGATATAATTCTTTTCTTCTGGCATCCTTACTTTGAGCCGATGCCAACTTTCCAGATAACACTCTTTCCGAACGATTTTTTCCTTTTCCATTACGAATATCGGCACGTGCTTTTCTTGCGGCATTACGAGCTTGAGCTGCCTTGATGATCTTACGTACTAGAGCATTGGCAACCTCTTTATTTTCTTCCAAGAAGTAACGAAGGTTTTCCGACACCACCGTTTCTGTTGCTGGCTTAGCTTCTGGAGTACCTAACTTTTCTTTGGTTTGCCCTTCAAATTGTAGATAATCTTCTGGAATTGTCAGATTGATGACTAATGTCAAACCTTCTCTGACATCATTCCCTTCAAATCCTTTATCTTTTTCTTTTAAGAAACCATTCTTACGAGCATATTCATTAAAGACTTTCGTAAAAGCTTGTTTCGCACCTGTTTCATGAGATCCGCCATCACGCGTACGAACCATGTTTGTGAATGAGAAAATGTTCTCTTGATATTCATCTGTATATTGGAAACATCCTTCTACAATGATCTGGTTACTTTCACCTCTAAAACTAATTGGATCATGCATTGGTGTATGATCTTGATTTACTTCTTCAATAAAGGCTTTTAATCCATCTTCATATTGGTAAACGACTTCTCTTTCCTCTTTTCGCTTATCGCGTACAATCATTTTTAACCCTTTTAATAAGAAAGCATCTTCTTGGGCTCGTTCACAAATGGTTGAATATGAAAAGTGAACCGATTTAAAAATAGATGGATCCGGTTTAAAGGAAACAATACTTCCGGTATGATTGGTTTTTCCTACTTTTTCAAGTTTTCCAATCTTACTTCCCCCGTTTTCAAAAGTCATACTCCATACATCTTTTCCATCATGTACCATAACTTTGCACCATGTACAAAGAGCGTTCACAACACTTGCACCTACACCATGCAAACCTCCAGCACTTGTATAGCCTCCATGACTTGTAAATTTACCACCAGCATGCAGAATGGTAAAAATAACTTGAAGTGTACTCACCCCTGATTTATGTTTTCCAACAGGCATTCCACGCCCGTGGTCTTCTACTGTAACACTGCCATCTTTTTCTAGTATAATTGTGATTTCATCGCCATAGCCATTTAAAGCTTCATCAATCGCATTATCGACAATTTCCCATACTAGATGATGCAGACCTTTTGAATCGGTAGATCCAATATACATTCCTGGACGCTTTCTTACGGCATCCAAACCTTCTAAAATAACGATACTACTTTCATCATATTGTTGTTTTGGCATACTATCCCTACTTTCCAACGTAATTTTTATTATATCAACAAATCAAAAAAAGTGCACATAAATTCCGTCAAATCCATCTCATTATACGCGCCGTATAGACACTATACATGTACATTTCAGGCATTTAACATACCTCATACTTAAACTATTTCAAGAGTTCCCATCATACTTTCTTGATTATACCTAAATTCATTAAAGTGAGTTTCAATGCTCATTTATGAATATATATTTTAAATCCACACTATTTATGTCAAATTATTAATTTTTCCATACAATTCTCGACTAAGTGGATCAAAACTGCTAAAATAAATTTCGAGGTGGAAGAGATGAAAACTATTTTATGTATTTTTTTAGGTTACTTATTAGGATCTTTACCCTTCGCATTGATCATTGGTAAAGTTTTCTATCATACAGACATTCGCCAATATGGCTCAGGAAATCTAGGTGGAACGAACGCAGGAAGAGTTCTTGGAAAAAGAGCGGGAATTTCTGTCATTGTGTTTGATGTATTAAAAGTTGTTCTTGCGATTGCGATCGCAACACTAGTATCGAAAGTGGCTGGTATCTGGACAGGACTTGCCTGCTGCATCGGACATTGTTATCCAGTCTTCGCAAAATTCCATGGAGGAAAAGCTGTTAGTACAATGTTCGGCTTCTTGTTTTCTACAAGCATCTTCTTATTTCAAGACGCAAGCTACTTACTTGTACCATTTGGCATGTTTCTAGTTGTCCTATATCTATTTAAATATGTATCTTTGGCCAGTATGTGTGCAGCCATCGCAAGCAGCTTATATATTACGGCATTGATGCTAGGATTCAACGTGGAAAGTATTTCAGTTATTGTCGCAAGCTGGCTAATGACAGTTCTTGTGATTTACAGACATCGTACAAACATTGAAAAAATCAAAAAGGGTACAGAAAATACAATTTCATGGTTATAGAAAGTTTTTTAAGAAACTTTCTTTTTTTTATGTCTTTTTCACATTAGAATCGTATCATAGTATGTATGAACTATTTATACTACGAATACAAATCCAGTACTGTTTGCACTGTTAAAGAAGATGAAAAGTTATACTACAAGAGTTTAAGCACGCAAAATTATTTAAACGAAAAATGCTTATTAAATGGATCCACCCTTAAAGGAAGACAAGAAGCCTTTGTGTATCAAATGAAAGTTAAAAAATATATTCCTGTTGTTGTATCCATTTCAAGAAAGGAGATCTACTTTCCCAACAAATCGAAAAAAGCACATGACTGTATCTGGATCAATTATGCCAATATTAAAGACGTCACTTACTTTGAGTCCACTTGCACAATCACATTTCATGATGGTTCCAAACTCGATTGTGAGCATCCCAAACGAATTCAACAAACGCTAAAACAAATTTTCCGCTACCTAAATAAAAATACACCGGATTAACCGGTGTATTAGTGGCAACCTCCACCACATGATGAACAATCATGTGAGCAACTTGATTGTTGCATTTGTTCTTCATGACGAAGTGTATTTACGCCAAGACCCTCAATACATACTCTGGCATTATCGGCTAAATTCGATACTTCCACAATTGTACATGCTGGGAATGGTTCATCGACAAAGTTTTTGAATGTATTCAAGAATGCTTCTTTATCCTCGATATTCTTTAAATACACAGTGAACTTCACAACATGGTGAAGCTGTAAACCATAGTTTGATAAAACATCAATCACCTTATTGATAGCTGTAATTGTCTGTTCCTGAATGCTTTCACCAAGTCCAGTCTGACCACTTAAATAAAAGAAGTCTCCTAATTGAACCATATTTGAAACACAAGATGTTCCCTCTTGTTTTCCTGCTGATTTTAAAAATATATTCATAGTACTAAATTCCTTTCTTCTCCTATTATATAGAATCTACGCCATCTTCTAAAGTGTTTTGCACTAAAATTTCTCTAGGCTTACTTCCTCTTGCAGGACCAATGATACCATTTGCCTCTAAAACATCCATCAATCTTGCCGCTCTAGAATAACCCACAGAGAACTTTCTTTGAATCAAAGACGTACTTGCCTTTCTAGATGCAATCACAAAACGCTTCACTTCCTCATACAAAGGATCGGCCGTAACATTTCCCGCTTCATTTCCTTGATTTTGTAAATCTTTTAATTGAATAAAGGCATCATCATATTTTGGTCTTGCCTGCGATTTCACAAATGCACAAATGTTATTAACTTCTTCATCCTTAATAAAGACACCCTGGATACGACGAGGACTCGTCTCACCATTTGGTAAATACAACATATCTCCATTTCCTAGTAAACGCTCTGCTCCAGCTTGATCCAAAATCGTTCTTGAATCGACAGCTTGTGATACCGCAAACGCAATACGACTTGGAATATTTGCCTTAATAACACCTGTAATGACATCCACACTCGGTCTTTGTGTGGCAACAATCAAATGAATACCTGCGGCACGAGCAAGTTGTGTAATTCTTTGAATACTTGCTTCAACTTCTTTAGCTGCCACCAACATCAAGTCGGCTAACTCATCAATAATAATCACAATACGAGGCAATACTTTTAAATGATCATTCTCATGATTTTTGACATACTCATTATATGCCGTAATATTACGAACACCTAATTCACCAAACAAGTCATAACGACGGTCCATCATTTCTACAATGACCTTTAATGCCTTATTGGCAAGATCACCATCCGTAATCACTGGTGATAATAAATGTGGTACATCATTATATGGAGTAAACTCTACTTTTTTAGGATCAATCAAAACTAATTTTACTTCATCTGGCTTTGTTCGCATTAAAATAGAAGAAATAATCGCATTGACACAAACCGATTTACCACTACCCGTAGCTCCTGCAATCAATAAGTGTGGCATACGATTTAATTCCCCATAGACATTATTTCCCATTAAGTCTTTTCCTAAACAGAAAAGTAACTTTTTATCTTTCATCGAATCCGGTATTGTACGCATCAAATCCTTCATCTGAACACTTGTCTTTTCAACGTTTGGAATTTCGATTCCAACACTTGCCTTACCCGGGATTGGTGCTTCAATACGAATATCCTTAGCCGCAAGCCCCATCTTGATATCATTTTGTAAATTACTGATTTTATTCACACGAACACCAAGTTCTGGCTTGATTTCAAATTTTGTGACACTTGGACCAATATGAATCTGTACAAGCTTAGCCTCCACACCAAATTCATGTAAGATCTCAATCAGTTTTTCACCTTTTTCCTTCGCTGTAGTCACATTCGCGTTGGATCTTGATTTTCTTTCCATATCCTCTAAAACATTTAATTTTGGAAGCTTATAGTTTTTAAAACCTGAATTTTCATCCGCAACATAATGTTTAGGTTCAACCCTTTCTACAATACCCTCATTGACAACAGGAACTTCTTTTTTGGTCTCTTCAGGACTCGGTTCATCATCCACATCCACCATAAAGCTTGGCTTTCTAGGTTCTAAATCACCAATAATCAAAGGCTCATCCATTTCTTTTTCTTCATTCACAGCATCTGGTTGTAATGGTTTTACAGGATCGGCATTAATAATTTGAAAACTCGATTCATTTGTATCTACATCTTCAAAAATAAAGTTTTTACGATCAATCGAAACAGGTGTTTCCTTGATTGGAGCACTCTTCATTACTTTTTTAGGTTTTCTTTCAAAACCTACAATTTTTTCATAACCAAGCATTAAGATAGCTAGCACAAAAAACAGTAGTACCATGACATAGGTTCCAGAATAATCGAATAATGACTGAAAAAGACATAGCAACAAAGCTCCTGTTAATCCAGAATATATTTTCAAATGACCTGTAATAATATTACCGGCATTTTCCATAATATATTTTAAGCCATAGCTACCTGGGTGTGGTTTAAACTCTATAATTGAAGAAATCAAACTTAAGCCAAGTGCCAAAAATAAGATTCCAAACATATAACGCTTACGAATCACAGGCTGTTCCTTATGGAAAATAAGAACGGCACACAAGGTAGCATTCAAAATAAATAATCCATTTGTTAAAGCTCCAAATAAGAATTCAAAGAAATGTTTTAAAAAAGCTCCTACAATGCCAAATTCTAAAACGACAATAAAACTAATACATATCATACAAATAAGGAAACACAAACGAAATAAGTTTGAGTGCAACCAAGACGTTTGTGTTTTCTTTTTCGTAGATTTTCTTCGTGTTGTTTTTTTTCTGGCTTTTGCCATACTTACCCCACTTTCTACTTATTTAAGTTTATTTCTAAAATAACCGGTAAAATCATCGGTCTTTTTGCGGTTTGTTTATAAAGATATTTAGAAACCTTATCACGAATCAAGTTCCGCGTTTCTAAATTGTCATACGTTTTATTTTCAACCGCCTCGTTGATCGTATCTTCCATAATTTTAGCTACATCACCCGTGATGTATTCTGCATCACGCAAATAGATCAATCCACGACTTTGTACATCTGGACCATTAATGATTTTCTTTGTCTTTGCGTTGATACCAATTGCTAAAATCATGACACCATCCGTACTCAAAGTTTCACGATCTTTTAATACGACACCCGCCATATCCCAGTTTTCTTTTCCATCAATCATTGTTTCATGGAGCTCTAATTCTATGGCGCAAGAAACCAATTTACGATTTTCAAAAGTGGCAACCTGTCCATTATCTAAAATGATAATACGACTTGGATCATATCCCATTTCACCCGCAATCTGTGAATTCATGTGCAACAAACGATATTCCCCTTTGATTGGAATATAGTATTTTGGTTTTGTAAGGAAGATCATCATTTTCAAATCCTCTTTACTAGGGTGCATACTCAAAACATTCTTATCTAAGACGATGATTTCACCCTCTTTTTTGTACATGTCATTTTCCATGCTCTTGAATTCATTTTCAACACCAGGTACAACTGGACTTGCGACCACAATGACATCATCCTGATCAAACACAATAGATTCTAATTCATTGTTGGCAATGTTGTTGATAGTTTTGAATAAAGATTTACCTTGCCCTGAAATGATTACGACAACATCTTTCATTGAGTTATCAAAATCAGCTGGATCAATCACTAAAGAAGGATCCATCTCATACCCAATTTCTTTTAATCGTCCTACTAAATCACGTAATTCTTTTGAATAGAATACCATCTTACGACGACTTGCCATACAACAATCAATGATTTCCTGAATACGATATACACTTTGTGTATACACACTCACAAAGACACGCTTATTTTCATGTGTTTCTAAAACCTGTAAAAGCTTAGGGGAAATACGATGACTCGGAGAAGTGTGTCCACTTCTTTCTGCCCCTTTACTTTCCTGCAACAAAACCAATACACCTTCGTTACCAAGTTCTGAAATCGTTGTGAAATCAGCACGATATGCATCATCTAAATCATCATAATCTTCAATAAATTCACCAGAATATACAATATAGCCTTGATTTGTACCAATCGCTAAACCAAATGTTCCTGGATACGCATGCGTAATTGGGAAGAAAACAACTCTTCTTTTGCCGATACGCTTTTTGTCATTACGCTTTACAGAATGTACACGCACACCTGTAATATGTTCCTGACGAATCATTTTCTGTACTTCTTTTACAGCTAATGGAGCGGTATAAACATCACAAGGGACTTGTTTTAATAAATATGGTAAAGCTCCCATTACGTCATCATGACCATGCGTAATAAAAATACCCACAACACGATTTTTATTTTCAACTAAATACGTAAAATCCTGAATAATAAACTCGATACCTAATGACTCCTTGTTGTCAGGAAACTTGATACCCGCCTCTATTACATAGATGGATTCATCCACCTCCACACAGAATAAATTTTTACCATCTTCATCTAAACCACCAAGGGCAAAGATACGGATTTTTTCAGTTAATGAAGGAATTTTTTCTTCTTTCATATTATCTCCTTTTAAATAGTATTATTTTTCTAAATTATATCACACCGCAACGCCATCTAAAGAGAAACTTTTCGCCTCTGTAATTTTAACTTCTACAAAATCTCCAGGCTGAATATTTTCACCTTTAAAGTTAACTAATTTTTGGGTGTCTGTATATCCAGAATATACCTTTTCATTCTTCTTACTTAAGCCATCCACTAATACGGTAACAGTACGACCAACATAAGCTTTATTCTTTTCTAAAGCCAAATCATTCCATGTTTTATTTAATTTCGCTAAACGCTTTCTCTTTGTCTCCATATCAATCGAGTCATGCATACGACTAGCTGGTGTACCAGGTCTTGCTGAGAAAATAAATGTAAAGGCATTATCGTATTTACAATAACGAACCACATCTAGAGTGTGTTCAAACTGCTCATCGGTTTCATTTGGGAAACCAACAATGATATCTGTTGAAACAGAAACATTTGGAATTGTATTGACAATCTTATCATATAAAGCTAAGTATGATTCTTTTGTATAACGACGACCCATTAACTTAAGTACATCATCATCTCCTGATTGTAGTGGCAAATGAATAAATGGCATGATATTGTCATATTTTGCGATTATATCAATCATTTCTTCAGAGAAATCCCAAGGGTGACTTGTTGTAAAACGAACACGAGGAATGCCAATTTTAGCAACTTCTTCTAATAATGTCGCAAAATCCTGTTCATTATCCATATCTTTTCCATACGCATTTACGTTTTGTCCAAGCAATGTGATTTCCTTATAACCCTCATTCTTAAGTTGTTGAACCTCTTTTAAGATTTCAGACATCTTACGTGAACGCTGTTTACCACGAGTATAAGGAACAATACAATATGTACAGAATTTGTCACAACCATACATAATATTGACCCAAGCCTTGAATGTTCCAAAACGGTGTACCGGTAGATTTTCGTAAACCTCTCCTTCTTTAGAGTAAATCTTTACAACTTTTTTACCCTCAACCATACAACTATAAAGCATGCTAGGAAGCTCTTGAATATTGTGTGTTCCAAACAATAAACGAACTTGAGGATATTTCGTTAATAAAGTTTCAACTAAACCTTCCTCTTGTGCCATACATCCACAAACACCAATCACAAGATCTTTGTTTTCGCGATATAAACGTTTGAAGTTACCAATCTCACCCAATACTTTTTCTTCCGCATTTTGACGAATTGCACAAGTATTGATAATTATGACATCACTGCCTTCAGCCGTTTCATTAGGTACAAATCCTAGTTCATCTAAAATACCAGCCAATGTTTCACTATCACGCTCATTAGCCTGGCAGCCATATGTAGAAATAAAATATTTTTTTCCTCTTCCCATCATACGAGCCGCTTCAGGAATATTAAATGTATCAATACGATCTATTGTATTTGTAGTACGCTTTTGTGCTTCTTTTAAATCGGGTAATACCCATCCTGGTTTTTGTTTCATGTGATCTCCTTTCGAAAAAAAATGCCAAGCACTAAGCTTGGCAAATGTGTTAAAATTTGAATTACTGGTTGATTGCTCCAACAGGGCAAGTTCCTACGCATGAACCGCAGTCGATGCAAGTTCCTTCGTCACAAACTGATTTTCCTTCATCGTCTAATGAAAGAGCTCCTACAGGACATCCTCCTACACAAGCACCACATCCGATGCAAGCATCTTTATCGATATTTACTGCCATTGTTATTTCCTCCTTGTTTATTAATTTATACTCAAATTATAACTATAACCAAGTAGTGAATCAAGACAGTTTAGTAAGTGTAGGCTTACCGTAATTCATTTACCAAACTAAAAAATTGAAGTCGGGACTAAAGCCCGACATTTTTATTTTGCGTATTCCTGGGCACGTGTCTCACGAATAACATTAACTTTAATTTGACCTGGATATGTCAATTCAGATTCAATCTTATCACGGATATCACGAGCTAATTTTACACAAGTCAAGTCATCCACGTGTTCTGGATTTACAAGTACACGAATTTCACGACCTGCCTGAATCGCAAACGCATTTGAAACACCCTCAAATCCATTTGCAATTTTCTCTAAGTTTTCAAGACGGTTGATATAAGCCTGAGCACTTTCTTTACGTGCACCAGGTCTTGCAGCACTAATTGTATCTGCTGCGATAACCAAATGACTAGTCAAGAACTTAGGTTCTACATCCCCATGGTGTGAGTGGATCGCATTTAACACAATTTCTTTTTCACCATGCTTCTTACAGAACTTGTATCCCAATTCAACATGAGATCCATCTTGCTGCTCAATATTCAATGCCTTACCAATATCGTGCAACAATCCAGCACGTTTGGCAATTTGCTGATTCAATCCAAGTTCAGCTGCCATGCATCCAGCGATATAGGCAACTTCCATAGAATGCTGCAAAGCATTTTGTCCATAAGAATAACGATATTTTAATGTACCAATCAATTTTACAATTTCACGATCAATACGACCAATCCCCAATTTAAAGATAGCTTCCTCACCAGCCTTCATGATCTCTTGATCAATTTCATTCTGGTATTTCTTAACAACATCTTCAATTCGTCCCGGTTGAATTCTTCCATCACGAATCAAGTGTTCCAAAGCTAAACGAGCCACTTCACGACGTACTGGATTAAAACATGTAATTGTAATCAAATCTGGAGTATCATCGATGTTTAATTCAACACCTGTTGCCTGTTCAAAACAACGAATATTACGTCCTTCACGACCAATGATACGTCCCTTCATTTCTTCACCAGGTAAAGAAACAACACTGACTGTCTTTTCTTGAGTTTCCTGCTGAGACATACGCTCAATAGCTAAGGCAATGATATTCTGCGCTTTTTCATTGGCAGTAGCCTTTGCCTCATCCTCTTTATCTTTGATATACGCAATTGTTTCATGTTCCATTTTCTTTTCCACAATCGCAAATAATTCATCTTTTGCTGCCTGGCTTGACATTTTGGCAACACTTTCTAAAACGACAACTTGTTTGTCGATTTCTTCTTGTAATTTCTTCTCTTTTTCGTCTAATGATGTCAGTTTGTCAGCAACACTTTTCATCTTTTCATTAATCTGACGCTCTTTTTGATTTAACGCTTCATCACGAAAATTCAAGTTATCTTCTCTACGCAATAACTTGTTCTCTAATTCCATTGATTCTTGTTTACGTTCTTTAATTTCTTTTTCAGCTTCTACGCGCAAATCATGAGCCTGTGTCTTTCCGTCTAACACAGCTTGTTTTACACGTGATTCCGCTTCATTTTGAGCTTCTTTTAAAATCTGTTCTGCTTTTTGCTGATTCTTATTTAAACCTGCTTTGGAAAGTCCGACCATACAGCCAGATCCAATCGCAAGACCTGCGACACCAGACAAAACGATCCATAGTACATCCATACTATTTCCTCCTTTTCGTCCTTTGTTCTAGGTAAAACCAAAAATATTATACACGAAAACAGGTATAAAGTCTATCAACTCAACATCCAAAATAAAAGATGTTTGCCTAGACAAACATCTTATAATAAAGCACGAATCGCAAAGAAGATCAAAACAAATGCACCTAATACGATTCGATACCATCCAAATACTTTGAAATCGTGTTTTTTTATGTATGACATTAAGAAGCGAATCACAAAAATAGATACAAAAAATGCCACAACCATACCAATCACTAGAATAAAGAATTCTAGAACACTAAACGCAAACCCAAATTTCACCAACTTCAATAGACTCGCTCCAAACATAACTGGAATCGCTAAGAAAAAAGTAAATTCTGCAGCTACTGCACGACCAACACCAATCATCAATCCACCAACAATCGTAGCCCCTGATCTTGAAGTTCCTGGAAGTACAGCTGCCACAACTTGAAACAAGCCAATAATCAATGCATCTTTATAAGATAAAGCAGATAAACTATTTACACTAGGACACATATCTTTATTACGGTTTTCAATATAAATAAACGCAACACCCACTAAAATCAACATAATCGCTACGACAAAGCCATTATATAAGTGTGCATCGATCCAATCATCCAATGCCAAACCAATAATTGCCGCAGGAATTGTAGCTACTAAAATCTTAGACCATAAGATCCAGATAGATTTCACAGAAGTATATTTTCCTTCTTTATTTTTTCTAAATGGGAAAATTTTATTCCAGTATAAAACAACAACCGCAAGAATGGCCCCTAACTGGATTACGACAAGAAACATACCCCAGAATGATTTTGATACATTCATAGGCATGATTTCTTCTAATAAAATCATATGTCCTGTTGAACTAATTGGAAGCCATTCGGTAATCCCCTCAACAATACCATACAATATCGATTTTAAAATCTCGATCATACTATCCTCCATACTACAGAAAAAGCCAGGAAATCCTGGCTACATTTTTACTTTTCAACGATTTGTTTGCCGTTGTATTCGCCACAAGAGCACATCTTGTGAGCAAGTTTATATTCACCACAATTTGGACAACGAGTCAACGCTGGTTTCACCAATTTGTAATGTGTTCTACGTTTTGCTTTACGTGTCTTTGAATTTCTTCTCTGTTGAACTGCCATGCTTGCACCTCCTAGTCATCATCCAGTTTGAAATCATTTAGTTTTTCCCATCGTGGATCAATTTTTGGCTCTTCTTTATCTTGATCCGATAAAAGCTGCCAACCATCTCCCTTTGGATATTGATCTCGAGGTAAACGAGTGATACTCATTGGAGCCTCATATAATATCGCCTGGAAAATCTCTGGGTTAATATCGATTGTCTCTTTTTTCACCACGATAATTTCCTGATCTTCTGCATCCTGTACAGGAACAAAAGAATACGTTTGTTGCGACTCCGCCTCAAATGGAAAATCAATATCTTCGTTTGTGATGGAATCTAGAACAATCATCGTTCCATCCATTCTCAAATCACTCGATACGAAATTCATTCCGTCAAACTCTAATGTACCCGTAACATGTACATCTGGAATAGACTTGACAGAAGTATGATGAAGCAGATCGTTTTCTTCAACCGCAATCCACTCATCAATTTCAATAATATGGTTTTTTGCATTTAAGAAGTCTTTTCTATTAAATTTCACGATCTTCACCTCATGTCGCACTTGATATTATAATAAAAGTAATTAATAAAGTCAATATTTCCACAAGAAAAAGATTTTGATATCATAGTGAATATGAAAACATGTGGAATTATTACAGAATATAATCCTTTTCATCAAGGACATATCTATCATATCAAAAAAACGAAAGAATTAACACAATGTGATTGTTTAATTGCGATTGTTTCCAATCATTTTACACAGCGAGGCCTTTTTAGCCTATTAACTATGCAAGATAAAACTAAACTAGCCCTCGAAGCCGGATGCAATCTAGTCATTGAGCTTCCTCCTTGTTATGCAGCACAAAGTGCGGATTACTTTGCCAAATACGCTGTTGAGTCTTTAAGTCAATTACATATTGATCAAATCTGTTTCGGTTCTGAAACAAACAACATCAGCACTCTAAAAGAATATTCGAAACAAATGGAATCTACTCAAGTGGTTCCATCTTTAAGCATGAATCAAAATCTATACACCAAAAATATTCGTCCTAATGATATCTTAGGCATTCAATATATCAAACAATGCGAGAAATACGGTATTACCCCTTGCACAATTGCTCGTAATGATTCTTTTAAAAGTGCTACGCAAACACGCAAAGAATACCTTGAAGGCATTTCTCAATTCAATGATGCCTATTTTAATTCAAGCCAAACATGGGATACGTATTATCCATATCTAAGAAAATTCTTACTTTTAACTGACACACGTACTTTATCCACATACTTTCTAGTTAATGAAGGCATTGAATATCGCTTAAAAGAAAATGCCAAAAAATATTTGAATTGGGAAGATTTTCTATTGGCATCCATTTCTAAAACATACACAAAAGCACGCATTCAAAGAACTTGTATGTTCATTTTACTTCAAATCACAAAAGCACAGATGCAAGAAAACAACCATTTCAATCAAGTTATTGTAGCAGGCTTTGATTCTATAGGACAAGAATATTTAAAAGGTAAACGTGTCATCACAAAATTTAAAGAATTGCCTAAATTTCTACAAGACATTGAACTCAAGTGTCAATATTTATCTTTTGATTCGTTTAAGGCAAGAAAGGTGATTTATTATGATCGTTAGTATATGCATTTTAATCCTTCTTGTATGTATATACATCTATTTTTTTCCTTTTATCCCAAAGCGGAAGAAACACTATACGTACGCATTATTACTTGGATGTCCTGCTCATGATGATGGAACCATGTCTTCAAGTCAAATCAAAAGATGCAATCTTGCGATTGACATGTATAAAAAGGGGCTATATGGTACGTTAATTATCTCTGGGTCAAATGTAAAGAATGAGTATGTAGAAGCTGAAGTTATGAATACTTACATAAGGAAAAGAGTGGAAATCCCGACCATTCTTGAAACACACGCAAGAAATACCTTTGAAAACTTCAAGTTATCTAAAAAATATATTCAAGAGCAAGATGTGCTCATTCTGGCATCCCAAACGCACGCCAAAAGAGCTTGTGCAATTGCCAAGCAATTCTTTTCAGATTATGGCTGTGCCTGGTTTAAAGATTTAAAACCAAAACACATCATAAGAGAAATTGTTTCGCGTATTCTTTATATCAAAATTGAAATACTAAAAAAATTAGGAAGGTACTAAAATAGGATATTTAAATTCTTGTAGGGTCGAACATAGTCCTTAAATTTTTATAGGGTCG
>OGQG01000757.1_pt1 | contig 29891 bp, 20 predicted proteins | sample 1553201 | NCBI WGS metagenome assembly OGQG01 (sample SAMEA2579925, study PRJEB22360) | human gut metagenome | biome: human gut; feature: human-associated habitat; material: faeces | place: Denmark | collected 2008/2010
CGCAGCAGGGGGCGCTGGCGGGACAGGACCTCCTCGCTGCCGCCGTAGAGCGCGGCCAGCGCGGCGTCCCACCTCCCTGCTGCGATCTGTTCTCTGAGCTGCCTGCTGGTTGCCATCCAGAACCCCTCCCTGCACTCTCTGCAATGTTCGGTTTGTTACCGCTATTGTAATGCATCCACTGCCATTTTGCAATTTCAACCCGCAAAAAAAGTAATTTTCGGTGTCCAGCCCAAAGAATAAGATGTACTTTTGTTGAATTTGCGGGGGCAGATGTGGTATACTCAGGCTATAGAGCCAACAGGCAGGAGGGAACCGCAATGGCAGACGTCTACAAGCAGTCGTTCAAGCAGAACTACACCAACAACATCGAGCTGTCCATCTTCAACTGCGGTCTGGAGCGCTGTGCTCCGGGGCAGACCTGGGGTCCCGGCATCCGGGACCACTACCTTATCCATCTGGTCGTCTCGGGCAAGGGCGTGTTCGAGGTCGGCGGGCGCACCTATGAGGTCGTGCCGGGCGATCTGTTCTTTGCCCGCCCCAGCCAGCTCATCCGCTATACTGCCGACGAGGCCCAGCCGTGGGAGTACAGCTGGGTCGGCTTCAACGGTGCCTGCGCCCACAAGCTTGCGGCGCAGCTGCCTTTCACCGACGCTGCTCCCGTCCACCACACCCAGGACCTGGAGGGGATGCGGGCGGCCCTGAGCAGCATCTACTCTTCCCGCGGCCTGCAGCCCCAGGACGAGGCCGCGATGGTGGGCTATCTCTACCTCTTCATCGCCGCCCTGATGCGGGAGACCAGTGAGAGCCGCCCCCACAGCACCTCTTCTTCCAGCCAGTATGTCCTGAACGCCATCAAGTACATCCAGTTCAACTACTCCCACGACATCTCCATCGACGATGTCGCCAAGAGCGTCGGCGTCTCCCGGAGCCATCTGTACCGGGTGTTCATGCTCAATGTGGGCAAGAGCCCCATCGACTATCTGACCGAATACCGGGTCAACGAAGCCTGCAAGCTGCTGCGCAGCGGCACACTGTCCATCGCCGAGGTGGCGGCATCGGTGGGCTTCCTCGACCAGTTCTATTTTTCGCGGGTGTTCAAGCGCGCCAAAGGTGTGCCGCCCAGCAAGTATATGACTTCGCAGGCTGACGCAGACGTCCAGCCCGCCCCTGACGAGACATAAGGAGAGATCATTCCATGCCCTTACAGAAAAACCAGCTTCTCACCCTCCGCATCGAGCGTCTTTCCAGCGACGGCAGCGGCGTTGCCCACTCGCCGGAGGGCGAGGCCGTCTTCGTCCCGGGTACTGCCCCCGGCGATGAGGCTCAGGTGCGTATCGTCAAGGACTGCGGCCGGTATGCCTTCGGCATCCTGGACAAGCTGCTCACCCCTTCGCCTGACCGCATCCCGGCGGACTGCGCTGTCGCCGGCCCCTGCGGCGGCTGCAGCCTGCGGCACATGGACTACGCCGCCGAGCTGCGGGCCAAACAGGAGAGCGTCGCCGACGCCTTCCGCCGCATCGGCGGACTGGATGTGCCGGTGCTGGATGCCCTTCCCTCCCCTGAGGTGGACCGCTACCGCAACAAGGTACAGTTCCCGGTGGGCCGCGACAAAAACGGTGCGCCCTGCATCGGCTTTTACGCCGGCCGCACCCACCGCATCGTCCCCTGCCCCGATTGCAGATTGCAGCCCGGCGTCCTGAACGACATCGGCAACGCGCTCTGCAGCTTCTTCGCCGCCCACGGCATCCAGCCCTACGACGAGGAGAGCGGCAAGGGCCTTGTTCGGCATATCTTCCTGCGCCGGGGTACCCACAGCGGCCAGATCATGGTCTGCCTCGTCTGCACCCGCCCGAAGTTCCCCCACAGCGAGGAGCTCATGACCGCGCTGCGGGAGCAGTTCAGCGATATTGCGTCCGTCCTCATCAACGTCAACGCCAAGAAGACCAACGTCATCCTCGGCGAGGAGACCATCTCCCTCTACGGCCCGGGCTACATCGAGGATACTCTCTGCGGTGTGCCGGTCCGGCTCGGCCCCCTCTCCTTCTATCAGGTCAACACACTGGCCGCTGAGCGGCTCTACGGTATCGCTGCTGAGTACGCCCAGCTGGAACCCTCGGACGTTCTGCTCGACCTCTACTGCGGCATGGGTACCATCGGTCTCTCCATGGCCGACCGCTGCCGGGAGCTCATCGGCGTGGAGATCGTGCCTGAGGCTATTGACAGCGCCAAGGCCAACGCCGCCCGGATGGGCGACGCTGTCGCCGCCAAGAGCCGCTTCTTCTGCGCCGACGCCGGTCAGGCTGCGGCCCGCCTCGCCGCTGAGGGCCTGCGTCCTGATGTCATCATGCTCGACCCTCCCCGCAAGGGCTGCGACGAGACGACCCTTTCCGCCGTCGTCCAGATGTCCCCCCGCCGGGTGGTCTATGTCAGCTGCAACCCCTCCACCGCCGCAAGAGATGCCGCATGGCTCGAAGAGCATGGGTATCATGCGGAGAAGGTGCAGCCGGTGGACCTTTTTCCACGAACACGGCATTGCGAAGCGGTTCTCCTTTTGACCAAACTCAATGTCGAGCGGCACATCGAAGTGGACGTTAACATGGAGGAGCTGGATGTGACTGCTGCGGAGAGCAAGGCGACTTACAACGAGATTCGGGAGTATGTATGGGAACACCACCAGTTGAAGGTTTCCAATCTCTATATCGCACAGGTGAAAGAAAAATGTGGTATAAAAAAGAGAGAAAATTATAACAAGCCTAAATCCAATTATAATCGCCAACCCAGATGTCCTTCGGAAAAAGAAACAGCAATTCGAGATGCATTAAAATTCTACAAAATCATCTAATCATATTTGCGATAATTCTTTTATCACTTATAAAGGAGTGCGTACGATGGCCATTTCTGAAAAAGATCATATTGAAGTTATTAAATCTGAGATAGAAGACGATTATTCGGATGATTCTCTTTTTAATATTTCATCTTGGGGTGCCGATTTGTCTTTTCGTGAACTCGTATCTATGTATAATGATAATGAGCTCGTTAAGCCCGAACTCCAAAGAAAGTATGTATGGGACAAAATTGAAGCCAGTCGTTTTATAGAGTCTATCCTACTCGGTCTTCCTGTTCCCAGTATTTTTCTCGCTCAATCCGGGAGTCAAAAACTTATTGTTGATGGTTACCAACGCATTATGACTGTGTATGACTATATACGCGGTATTTTTACAACGGACAATAAAGTTTTTAAACTTGCTAATTCTGATAGAATCAATCTTCGCTGGCGAAACAAAGCTTTTGCCGAGTTATCAACTGATGATCAAAGAAAAATCAAAAGTACCACCATCCATGCAATCATCTTTGAGCAGAAAAAGCCAGAAAACGATGATACTAGTCTTTATCAAATTTTCGAACGTATAAATACAAGTGGTCGTTCTCTTACTCCGCAAGAAATTCGAAACTGTGTTTATCAAGGTTCATTTAATACACTCCTTTTTGAACTAAACGAGAACTCCACCTGGCGAAAACTCTTTGGTTCTGCTCAGGTTGATTCCCGAATGCGAGATATTGAGTATATTCTTCGTTTTTTTATAATGAAAAGTGATGACATATTAAAAAGCACAAGCAACCAAATCTCTTTAAAAAAAGCACTAAACCACTTTATGGATCTTCACAGGAACGATTCCCCGGAGGATATCGATTTCTACCGCAGTCAATTTACTGCTACAATCCAAGCAATCTATAATTCTGTTGGAGAAAATGCATTTAAAAATTACTCTAACGGAAAGTTTTCCAAGAAATTCCACCCTGCTATTTTTGATTCACTTATGGTATCTGCTTATTTCTCGATTTCTCGAAAAAACACCCTTCCAAATGTATCTTTAGAAACTCATCTTTCTCTTTTGGCCGACAGTCGTTTCAAAGAATCTATTAGTAAACGTACAACAGATATTGAAAACATCAAAAGGCGAATTTCCATTGCTGGCCACACTTTATTTGGAGTTGTTTTAGAATGAAACAGGAACTTCAAGATTTGTTATCTGAATGTACTGATGAACTAAATGACATTGAATCAAGAATCAATGATCTTCCTGCCCTAGATAAAGCACGTTGCTATTTAACCAATTATGCACTTATTCGTGCTTGTGGAACGGTAGAGTTTGTATACCGCTCAATTGTTGCTGACCATTTCTCACAACTGGGTAATCCTCGCCTTGACACATATTTAGATTCCACGATACGCCAAGGTTCCAATAGTGCCAAATATGATAACATGAAAAGTCTTTTAAAGAAATTTGATTCCCAATGGAGTTCAACTTTTTCTAATCTTGTAACTGTTCAAACCACAGATGGACAAAGACTAATTTCTGCATCAAATTCACTTGTAGCTAACCGTCACCAGTTTGCTCATGGGCGGCAACCATCTGCGACATTTCTTGACATAAAGCAATATTATTTAGATGTTGTATCTTTAATAAGTTTATTTGATTCTGTGGTTCAGTAATTTGTCGCCCATTCATTTCTGTATAAAAGCCATAATTCGTAGAAAGTACAGTACTTTCACGAATTATGGCTTTTTCATTAAAAATTCAGAATTTTCTGCACAGCATATGGCTTTGCATACTTTATATATGCGTTGCTCACATATACTGTATCTTCTTGCTGCGGCTCTTTCCACATGGCAGGATAGACTACGAGTTTTCTCTCTTTTCCTTTACGTTTTACTAATATGCCATCGTCTAAAGCAACAAGCGTACATCCAGACACTCTCAAAATCGACTCCAGCGGGAGCAGGAGCCGGTGTTGTTCTTCAACGCTCAATGATTCTGCCAGCTTTCCTGAAGTCCCCCATTCAAGGAGTTCCAGCGCTGCGAATCTGTCAAGCAGACCGTGAACATATTGATTTCGATAATGCTTAAGGCACCTATGACAAGCGCTTCCGCAGTCACAAGAGACAAGCAGTTCCCGAATCTGTTTCAGCAATTTTTCAATATTATCCGCCACACTGACTGCGTATCCGGCACCACTGGACAAGCTATCGTACAGATAAACATCGACAAATGCTCCTGCAGCATTTGTACGGATTCGATATCCCGTTACAAGTTCCGTGAACTCAACATCAAGTTCCTTGCTTGCCGCCAAACGGAAGGCTTCAGCCAGTGATTGTGCAGCCCTTGTCAGCCATGGATTGTCTGTTCGATGAATATCCATTTTCTGCTCATCAAGTTTGATTTCCAAAACCAGCATGTCCGTAATAAAATCATAGCCAATATTGACATTTCTAGCGTTACTATGATTGCATTTCGCTCTTGCATATTTCGACTTGTATGGGCGCTGCACTCCATTCAATACCTTTCCATCATCCCCGGGCATCGCCGCACCGCAATCAGGACATACCATAAAGCCCTTATTGTTCGCCCCTTGATTCACCATAATAATTCGTTGATTCGTGCGAGATGCCATTCGGATGTTTTGACAACCGGGAATTGCTTGAATGTCCTCCGCATCTGGAAGCGTAGAATAAAGCGGAGGCTGAACAGATGAATATTCCTCGTCCAGCTGAGCATCCGGAACTGCTTCTGCATTTTTAGGTGCAAATCCCCATGGCCGAAGCATTTGTCGTCCTTCCTCTAATGCACGATTTCCACAGAAAGGACAAACATCTGGACGTTCATCCGCAAGTCCAAACCACCCACACTCTGGGCAGGTCAGGATAGGCTTCAGATAATTTGCATCGTCCATATACGCCCGTGCAGGAGTAGTCGCCTGACCATACACACGGTCACTTCCAGGGCTGAAGAGTCCACCGATTTGATAGGTTTGCTTATCAACAACTATGGAGCGTCCCGGTGCATACTCGCTGATCGCAACGTCCAGACCCCGGTCCACCTCATAGCGCAACTTTCCGCTCATGTCTGTAATATAGGTACTAACAACATTCTTCGGGAAAGAATAAGTCGGTATGATACCTTCCTCATAAAGAGCATCAAGCAGTGTTTTTTGCTTATCAGGCGGAACATTTGGCAATGCACCGAATTGTTCTGGATGTGTATTTCTCTTTTCCTGCAGTAACTTCAGGCTTGTTATCAATTCTTTACGAAAATCCTCCATATCTACGGTTATTCCCGCCGGCACAAGCAAATCTCCCTGCGAGATTGCAACGGTCGGCAGATATTCTATAAACTCATCTAATGCTTCATCCAGAAAAAGTACTGCGGTCATTTGATCGAGGCTGGAATACTTCTTCGCAAGAAACTCCTGTAGCACAATCATATTTAAATGTCGTTGTAACAGTTTCTCACTCTGAATGTCTATCCACGGGCGTCTTGGATCTCCACGGAACATAGGCACCGGATTATTGAAATAAAGCGTATCATGCGGACCATCTTCGCAGAATGTAACAATCGTAGACAAACTGGCGCCCCGACGACCCGCTCGACCAGCACGCTGTTGATAGTTTTCTCTCATTGGGGGAACATTGCGCAGGCCAACGGCAACTAGTGAGCCAATATCAATGCCCACTTCCATTGTGGTTGTGCTACTCAAAATATCGATTGGATTTTCCCCTTCCTGAATCAAGTCTTGGAAGCGAAGCTCATAATGTTCTGTCTGGCTCCATAAATCCATTCTCTGATCTTTATGAGAAAGTTGCGCCGTATGTTCTTCCGTATCAATTACACGAATCCGGTCTCCGCTCAGTGCATCCGATACAGGTTTACGCCAAAAATCAAGAGATTGATATTCCGTATCGCTCAAAACATGAACACCTGTAAAGCCACAACTAGGGCATTTTCCACGCAACAGATACGGTGTTATCTCCGAACACTGCTCACACCGATACCAAGCATGTGATACATCAAAACGCGGCCTTACACGCGAGAGATCAACATACAGTCTTCCGTTGTCTGGCTGTGCCGTATCCAAAAAATTGTTTTTTAGTACTCGTTTCCATACAGCCATCTCCTGAGAAGAATCTTTCCATCCCATAATTCCCTGAACAGCTTTTGAGAAGTTCCACTCTTTTGCCAACCCATAAAAGTCAAAACTACGACGAACTTCCAATCGAATTTCATCTAAGATTGTATGTCCCAAGGCAGTCGCATCATCGCAAACCGAGGTCATCCATGCGTTAAATACCTCAAGAAATTCATCCTCTGTTACCGTAATGCCATTTTCATCAAGCTCGTCTGTACTATCAACTAAAGCCATATCGGTTGGTTCAATCCAACTGGTTGCGGAATCATAAAGCGTATTGTACCCGCCTGCAAATAAGCGTAGCAGATCTTTTTTCATCTGATCCGGCGCACTTACAATCAAAAATCGCGGCGTATATTCTCTATGCCGACGAGAACTCCGCTCAAGATTTCTTAATGCCACTTCACAATCCTGTCGAAACTTCTCTCGTTCCGGTTCATGGAAAATTTGAACGTGGTTTCGTCCAGCAGCCAAGCAGAAATAATCGTAAAGCTCATTCATGGAGCGTTCCGTCACAGACTGCTCCATGTCATGAATTGCCAGTGCAAAAAGCTGGCGCGCTGCCATAATGTCAGAAGAGTCTGACATATCACGAGCAAGTTTGGCCGCTCGTTGACGACTATCTGAGAAAAGGAGCACTTTTCGCCCTTCATTGGGGAGCCGCTCCGGATCGTTATCTTTTCCGCTGACGGCAGGTTGCTGCTCAAACTGCGTCTTTATCAAGTTATAGAAGGACTGATTGCCCCTCGTGCTAAAAGATGTGATCTGCGAGGACGATAATTGATGCCTGCAATGCGGACAAGTTGGAAACGTTAAAATCTGTGGCCGATTTTTTTGTGCAAAATTACAATAGTATAATTTCCGGATATTCGGTTTTCCGTCATCTGAATCATCTCGAAAATTGATAAATCCATTCTTTATGTCAAGATAACACGGCCGGATTACGTTCTTTCCCTGCTTATCTGGAATCTTATAATCCTCTGGTTGCAGATAAAGATGCACTTCCTTCATCTGCGAATCCAGAACCTGACCAGAATAATGCCATAGATACGTTCTCTGATGCGTTTCAAGTGCATTTCCTAACACATACCCCTTATAAAACAACGCCCCACAGCGACGATCATTGTACAATTCATATACAACGCTATTACAGTGAGGACAAGTCAAATGACCGTCCGCCCAGAAGATTTCTCCCAATGTAAGGGCTCCATCTGTATGTGAGTGTGGACAGTTTTCATTGGCACAGGCATAGACTCCCTTAATACCCTTGAACAGCATGTGCATTCGTGCCGGGAATAGAACTGCCCCCTTTTCATTCTTGGCAAGCGGTGCGATTGCCAGTAGAATACTGACATAATTCAGTGCTTCCTCCTCTCCGACATCTGGGAACGCTTCTGCCGCAAGTTCAGCCAACGATACCGCATTGCCCCGACATTTTGAAATCAGCGTATGAAATGGACGATAAGCAATTAAATTATCGTACATCCACTGGCACGCCGATGCCATATCTGTAAAAGGTGCAGTAGAGCCTTCGACTCCACTCCAAAACTGATTAAGTGCTTGGAAACATACCCGTTCATTTTCTTCAAACACAGAAGCATCTGCGCTCTGAAAACTTTGCAATGGTATCGAACGAAGCTCAACTGTATCAGCCTGTTCTTTTTCGCCTGTCAAATAACAAAACTCCACCGTGGTATCTGCCGCAGTCAATTCTTGTGCAAATTTATAAACAGCATTTTTATCTTCCTGATCTCGATCTGGCATACTAGCTGTTGTAAGAATAAACTGTACCCGATCTCTTGTAATTCCCAATTTATGAAACAGTCTTCGAATTAAAAGTGCCACCTCGCCGCCAGATGACCCCCGGTACATATGGGCTTCATCTATCACGAATAACAACTTATTCGACGGATTTTCTTCAAGCCACTCTTTTGTATCCTGCCAGATTTTCGCTTCCCTTGGACGTAGAAGCATATACTCCAGCATAGAATAGTTCGTAATCAGAATATCCGGGCAGAATTTCTGCATTTCAAATCGAGTAATCAGCTCTGCATCTTCCGCATCAGGAATATGACGGCCATTATGCAACCCCTCTAAAAAGGTTTGCATATCCATCTTTGCCGGAATTTTACCTTCGTGGCGAAGTGCCTCAAAAAAGCTTTTTTCAGAATCTGTCTGCGGAAAAGACATTCGTGCCAATGTTTTTTCCAGTTTTCTATCCTCACTGGTTACAGGTTCGTTTCCGGGATATGGCGTTCGACCAGTATACATACCAAATTGTGGCCGACGCACAGTTTCACCACAGGTCGAGCGAAAGACATTTAGAAATTTTCCTTCTGGATCGCCAATCAATCTCCTCAACCGGCTCACCTGATCCGAAACAAGCGCATTCATCGGATACATAACAATCGTGCGAACACCCCGCATTTTCCATGTATCCGAATTATCCTTTGCCTCTGTCGCCAATTTTGCCATCAACGGCCACATAAAACACTCTGTTTTACCAGAACCAGTACCTGTGGAAACGAACAAGTCTCGCCCTTGAACGGCATTTTCAAGGGCCTGAACCTGATGAACAAACGGTGTAGGGTACACACCAATACCTGCATCTGAAAGATCAGAAAAATACTTTTTCATCCAGTCCGGAATTTTAGCCTTTTGGATACCATCCTTAACGCTTTTGTACGCCGGGGACGACTCAATAAATGGCTTTTGATATAATAAGCCCTCATCATCTAGGTGTTGTCCTACCGCCGAAAGCAGAAGTGGAGATTTTCCAAAGTACTGTGCCTTTATGTAGTCTTCCAAATCATGACGAAGCTTTTTATGAATTGAATTTGCGCCGTTCGACATTTTATCATTCCTTTACAAATTGATACCCAATAGCCTCAAGTGTCTTTTTTATCGCATAAAATACATCTTTTGCAAAAATGCGATTGAAATCATGAGGCAATTCAATACAGGATGTCGGCCAACTATAAAGCTTTATCAAATTTAGTTCTTCTGCCGCTGGCAAATACTGTAAGCTTAACATCACAATTGCCCCGTCCTCATGGTATGTTGCCGCCGGTAAAGATTGTTTTGCGGAAAGCAGTGCATTCGATACTCTGCGATAAAAATGATCTTCGGTCATCCATACTGGAAGTTGGCTAACAAATGCCTGTCCTCCTTTTTCTTGATACAGATAATAGAATCCATTTCCATTCATTCCCATTCTGATAAGCGTCACTTCTTGTGCCACAGGCTTTTCCCGTTGCCAATATCCATATTTGAACGGCGGGTCTGTCCGCAAAAATTCCGTAATGTCATTTGGGCGAAATTGATTCCATTTTGCCGTTTTAACCAAATACCGCCATGTTTCAGTTAATGTTTGATCTGGCAGTTGGAACATCTCTGGCAAAGGAACTGATTCTTTATTATTGGATGAAAGTAAATATGTTCCCTGTCCACTGACAAGCTGCTGTTCATCGGGTGCCATACCTCTGGCAAAAAGAACATCGTCTACCACTGCAGCAGAATAACTCGCTGGACTCAATCTATACGCTGAATGATATATCTTTCCGCCTTCAAGTTGCACGTTATAGATTTCTTCCAGCAGCTTTTCATAGTCATACCCAAACAGCTTTCTAAGACCGTTGAATATTCCACAGTAGCTTTCCAGAAGATCCTTCATGCGAGATTTGAAATGAACCACTGAAATCGGCTGGTCATCTTCCGTTTTATCCCAAAGAGAAGCATCCGCCATTTGTCCCAGCACACTATAAATCACACGCATCTGCCATTGTTCAACAGGTTCGGTTGTTCCCCTTTCAATTCGATATCTTCTCGCCATAATGGGAATCAAATTGTTTTGTCTGTTCATTCATCTTCACCTAGATAATCATGAAGCATCTTATAGAAATCCTTAGGTAGCTTGTCCACATCTTTTTCAAGTTGTTCTAGAAGCGTATCAAATTTTTCTGCAAAACACGCAAATGGGAGAAGTCCAAACAAATATCTATTTGCTGTTTCTTTTATTGAATCGTCCTTTAGCATATACTCCATATCTGCAAAGAGTTCCCAGAGATTTCTCTTTGCAAGCGAACCATATTTCAACAAGAATATTTTACCGAATTGACGCACTTTTTTCACTGAGATCTCGCTAAAATCCACGCTGATTTTAGTCGGAGAATATGTACCAGTCGGTCTATTATCAACAAAAAACGCTGTTGCCAATGGAAGAAGATAGTTCAGCATCCCCAGTGGTTCTACCTGTAAATCCTCTGCATAGGGAGTGATCAGAAAACAAAACTTAGAGATTTCTCCCACGAAAAGCGGCAGCCTTTGCGTCCAACCCACACAGAATGGGTTCAAGATTGCTACCACTTCATCATCCGATTCTTCACATACGTCGCAAACCTCTTCTGAATACTCACCCATGCAGGATAAAATAGCAGCAGATTTTCCAAACAATGTCATTGAAAATGCCTGTACAATTCCCAATCCATTCGGACCTGCAAGCAACACCGGGATATGATGCCGATACGCCGAACAAAGATATGCAGCCAACGCTTTTGCGTATTTTTCCTGAACACCTGCATCCCTCAGGTTATACGCAAGCTCCTCCATTACATCATCTAGGGTTTTAAGCACCACAAGGTTTTCTCCCTGTGTTTCTCCAGATACAAACGCAGCGGTTTCATTCACTTTTTGATTGTTTACATTTTTGCTCTGTGGCAAAAATGCTTGTGATGCGATAAAATCTGCTGCATCCTTTTGAGCTTTTGCAATTCTGTCCGCCACACGTTGTTCGACTTCTGCTGCTAATTGCTCTCGTTTTTCTAATTCATTATTCGATTCTTTCAGCTTCTGTTCCAGCGTCACATAGTCTGAGTTAAGTTGATCGAATTGTGTTTTTGCCTTCTCTGCTTCATCCTTTTTTTGCTGCAAAAAGTTCTCCGCTTCACGGAGTTTTTCATCATTATCTTCCGCCCATTCCCTTGCAAGCAGCTCTTTGCAACGTTTTTCCAAGTCCGGTTTTCTCAGAATAATCTGACGTAACGTTTCGTCTTCGACGTCCGATGCTGAGAGATAAGCATCGGCCTCCTGTACGAACTCTTGAATTAGTTTCTGCGCATCGACCTCGGTACAATTGCACTGTTCAGAGAGTTCTTGCACAAAGTCTTTGTCCGGAAGTTCCTGTAAATATGCTACGATCTGCTGATGAGTCGCCTTCGTAATGCCCTTCTGTTTAGAAGTAGCCCATGTCAGTCGATTTCGCAGCAGAGTTTTCAGAATCTCCACAGCTTCTTTAACTTTTACAACTCTACAAGGCATACCAAGGCTTAGCACGCTGCAAATTTGACATTCTCCCGCTTGATAAAGCATTGAAGGGAAGATTTCAAAAACAGGTAATTCAAGGGTATTTTCTCTTAATGCAAGCCTATCTGCCCCAATATCAAGGTCTTGTTCCCTGCAACGTACACCCTCATACTTTTGGCCGTTCCAATATGCAAAAAGGGCGCCATTACAGTACATTTTTTCAGAAATGCCCATCACTAGTTTCTTGACGATCTGTTCAATAGAAGTGCATTCTTTAAGAATGATGACCTGTGTTGGCTGATAAAATGCATTGTATTCAGATTCGATGTAATCACGACTCGGATCATTTATATTTGGAATTGTACGCCAGTTCCAAACACCAACATAGTTTTCCGGAAATCCGTTTGTTTTTTGATTTGTAAACAGTTCTTTCTGATATGGAAAGGTTTCGCAGTATTTATCAAGGACTTCATTGTTCTCGATGTCCGATAGCCGCTTTAACCGCATTTTCCCATCATACCAATAGACCCGACAAAGCGAACAATATGGGTACATACTTTGTTCTTGTACATCACTCTGACTAACAGAATATTTCTCCAATTTATGGTATTTTGCAAGTTCACTTTGTCCAGCATTTAGTTCTCCTTCAAGTTTTTTCTTTTCTGCTTGCAGCTGGATAATATTGTCCCGTTTTTCATTCACATCGGCCTGCACATCTTTCAGAAGTCCTTGGAGTTGTTGAATCTTTTTCTGTGCATATTCCTTTTGCGCTTCAAGTTCTTTCCGTAAAGCATCTTCCTCCAAATTATCCGCCGCTTTAGAAGCATGCACGCTATTGGATTCGTTTTGGCACATTCCTTTCACAAGACGCACAGCGATTTTCAACGCACCTATTTCCTCTGAAGACCGCACTGGTTGCTCCAAACGAAAATAAAGCTCCATATTATTAGAAAATGAGCTGTTTGCCAGAGCTACTACTCTTGCTCCATCCGATGGAACACCTTGTAAAATCAATTTATCCTGTTCACTAGCGATTTTATCCATCATGGACTGAATTTTTTCATTCAGAAATTTGGATATAAAACGCATCGTCACATTTTGCGCTGTAAGACTAACAGCCATTTCATCCGAAAGAGAATTTGGCCGAAAGCCCGGTTTTATAGTATTAAATCCATTTGAATTTGCTCGAAAATTCTGTTTTAGTTCTCTCGGTCCAATCAATTCACAAATTGTTTTTACGTCACCTGATGATAGTCTTTCAAGATAGTTCATCTTTTTTCCTTTCCTTTCGTTTTCAACGATCTAATGAAATGCTTATAGTATACAAGTGCATTTTCTTCTATGTGGCCACTTCGTATTTTTTGAGAAATCCATTTTTTTGTTTCCGGATATTTTTTCAGCAGGGACAATGTTGCGCCCAATGTATGTGAAACCGGCACTTTTGCCCCACGAGCACTCATCAGCTCATGTACAACATGTAAGTCATCTGAAGAACTGCCAGTTCTACTCAAACGCTGATATTCTATGTTCCAAATAATATCAAGTCCTTGAAGGACGCTGATTTTCATGCCATACTGCACATTACTATATTCGATGGCTGTTTCCGCCTTTAGAAGAATCTTTTCAATAACATATCCATTACTCTTGATTTGAACCACACCATCAAATGGAGCAAGTATCCGTATGATGTGATTTACCGGAAGCTCATTTTCCAAACCGGACTTCAAAGCATTCCCTTTGACATCAGTGATAGTCACTATCGGTCTACCTGAGCGTTCTTTTAGCTCCTTCTTCCAAAGATATGTATACTCCAGCACCTTTGCTCGCCCTGTTGAAATCAATTGCTGTCGCTCATTGATTTCAATCGAATACACCTTACCTTCATCCGAAGTATAATACAGCATTGGTGCTGCTGGATAGGTTTTTGTAACAATCTCTCCTTGACTCTGAACGCCTTGTCCTCGAATATGAAACCATGTTGTTTCCCCTGAGTTTTGGATAATATACGGCGACTGCACGTAGACCGGCCAAATCGGTTGAATTGAAATCGGATCACTTGTGAGACGACAATGGTAGTTTAGGAAAAACTTTGCTGCCGACTCCGTAAAATCTATCACCGAAACTTTCGATAGATACCATGTTGTCCATGAGGCACTCTTCTTCAGAACAGTCTTTATTGATATTCCATTGTAAATATCATACGGGCGTCTTGTGGAAAGCAAATAGTAGCATTTTCCGACTACAACATCCGCATCATCTGTAAGCATCCGTCCTGTTTCTCCGCTAAAGAGCGAACCACTTCTTTTTATACCTTCCACTACTCGGGGCCAATAGGTTTTCTCTATTTCATCAGACGATATAACAGTATAACTTTCACAAGGGTACTCTCCTATCGAAACATAGGTGATAGATTCCGCATTCAAGCGTTCAAACGAGTATACGAACGGTGTCATTGCTTTATCAGATGGAATGACCGTGACGTTCTTTTTTTCTTGCTGGTTCAGAACTATCCTTGGAACAGCAAGTAGGCCCAACTCAAATTCAAACCCGTAGTCTGTAACATTGACTATCCGAATTGGAAGTTCATGCTCGCCTGCCGCATATGTATAGTCGTATCCGTGGACATACATACGTTCCGGACAGCTCTTATCCGCTTCTGCTGAACTATGGCGAAAATGCGGAGCTTGTACTCTTCCGTTGAAAAATGTAACATATTGACCACACAACGAACACATGAAAATACCGCTGCGGGCCGAAACCCCACCACGAGAATGTTCCCTTGCAACTTCTTCTGGCGTTATACGCTTCCAACCGTTTTTCGACCATACGCACACATGAGTTAATGATGCCATAATAGTCCCTCATCTACAGTTTCACTTCAGTCATGACATAATTCTACCACTAATCGCTAATCAATGAAATAGAAATTCAAAACCACCGCAGTTTCACCAAAGCATCCGCTGTATATTTGTCTGTTTTGCCCCTTTATCAGCCTGCATCGGCACGATGCAGTTCAAGGGTTTGGGTGCTCCCAACAAGTATTTTGCAACGCAAATGGTGTTTGTATAGACAGACACATTGCTTGCAGATGCAGACGATGTATATACGTCTGCCCTGCTTGCGGGCGCTATAAAGCCTCTCAATGTGCCTTCCAAATTTGAAAATCATTTTGCAATCAGGACCGTCAGCTTTCAAGTTCAACTTGAAGCTGGCGGTTATTTTTCTGCACAAAAATTTTCGCATTTGCAACCGCCGCAAGCAGGGCGAGTTGGTACCAACTGGCAATTTTTGAATCCGATTTTACAAATCCAGCTTCAAAACATTTGTTGGGCTTCGCCCAAACCCGATGTTCAGCACAAGAATGCGCTAGTTTCGCACCTTAACGACCGCTGAATAAGCAAATTTCTTGGAGAAAAATTTGTTCTATGAAAATCGGCGTTGATTCATTCAATATTGCATCAAACCGGAACTATTACTTCCGGTTTTGAAGGCAAAAAGCGGAAGTATCACCTCCTAAAAATTTGAGTGATATTATGATATGCTCTATCCAGAGCCGTTCACAAGAACCGGACCTCCCAAGTCCGGTTTTCTCCCTCAAAACCGGACCTGATACGTCCTAAAAACGCTTGTATGATTGTGATATGCTTTCTACAGCTCCTCATCGAACCTTGAAAACTGAATGACTGTCTGCATGGGATACCCGGCCATGACCCCCAAGTGGGAGAGCCGGAAAACGCCGCCGAAAGGGGGCAGGAACACCATGCAGAGAGAACGGCACTCAAAATTTGAAATTACGTTGATACGCAAAACCAGAACCAATAGTTCCGATTTTGCCTTGAAATTCACTTCATATTTTTTAAAAACCGGAACTACCAGTTCCTAAAAATGAAATTTACGATGTGATACAATTTTTTCAATGGTTTACAGCAGAAAACCGGAAGCACTACTTCCGCTTTTTTATAACCAAAAACCGGAGGTACGACCTCCTAAAAAATCTTCTATGAATGTGTTAATCTAATTTCAGAGCCTTCATCGAACCTTGAAAACCTCATGACCGTCTGCATGGGATACCCGGCGAAGACCCCGCAAGAGCGAGCCGGAAAACGCCGCTGGAAGGGGGCAGGAAATCCATGCAGAGAGAACGGCGTAAGAACAATGATATTCTATTTCATTTCAGAAAGGATGGTTTGCCTATGACAAAACTGAGCCAGCTTAAAATCGATCCGGAGTTCCAGAATCAAATCAACCCTCCGTCGTTTGAGGAAACCCACCAACTGGAAATGAACATCCTAAAAGAAGAACGTGTACTGAATCCGATCATCACGTGGAACGGCTATATTGTGGATGGACATACACGCTATCAAATTCTTCGGAAATATCCATTTATTCCATTTGAAGTCATCGAAAAAGAATTTTCCAGCCGTTATGAAGCACTCGTATGGATCTGTAAAAATCAGCTTGGGCGGCGAAACCTGACCCCAGAACAGAAAAAATTTCTGATCGGAAAGCAGGCAGAGACGGAAAAGCAAATCAAATCGTTTCACGGCAATCAGTATACTTTGGCATCTGAAAGTGGTCTGGTTCAAAATGAACCAGACCGCACAAAGCACGGTTCACGATCGAAGGTCGCTGCGGAACATGGAACATCCGAAAGTTATGTTTACCGTGCAGAGCAATTTGCAAAAGGTGTGGAAGCTGCGGAGGAGGCAGTACCCGGAGCGCAGAAAGAAATCCTGAGTGGAAAGATCCGGGCAACCGACCGTGAAATTTCCTCGATTGCAAAGGTTCCAAAGGAAAAGCGTCCCGAAGTTGTGGCAGAGCTTCGTAAGCCTAAAGGCGAACGGGATTCCAGTATCACGGATTCGTATTCTTCGCCTTCAAAGGGCAATGAGTTTATAACGACCTTCAAGCAAGACATTCAGGGGCATAAGAAAGGACTCAACAAGGAAGAAAAACAGAATCTCAAGGATGCCGTCAAGAGCATCTATTCACCTCGCCGCTTGGCAGATGGCGAAGCCATGATGTGCGAGATTCAGGGAGCGCAGGAGGATTTTGTCCGGCGGTAGGAAATGTGCTTTCGTGAATACCTGGATATTCTTACTGAACCGAAGAACAATGAGAAACTGCTGATTTTTATCGACCGTGCCAGTCGGTATCTTCAGACGGTAAAAGATCGTCTGAACAATGATGGAAACCAAAACTCTCAAACGGTTTAGCACTAATTCGGATGTAAAAACGGAGGTGAATGCCATTTCAAATTATTTGAAACCCAATATGCCGCTGCCGCAATATCTGCCCTATCCCCGCTTTCTGCTGGATACCGACTTGAGCCACACAGCGAAGTTGCTCTACACCCTGCTGCTTGACCGGGCAACTCTTTCTCAAAAGAACAACTGGATGGATGAGCGCGGCTTCGTCTATGTGATTTTCCCTCTTTCTGCATTAAGCAACGCTCTGCGATGCAGCACTATGAGCATTAAACGTGCGTTGCGCTCGCTGGAAGATGCCGATTTGATTGAGCGCAGAAGAGGTCGCATTACTGTGCCCAACAGCATCTTTGTAAAAGTTCCGACAGCGCAAAAATGTTCCCCTGCATGGAACGATTCTGTTCCATCCGATGGAACAGAAATGATATCTTCCACGGAACAAAAGTGTTCCACTAACCAACGTAATAAGAACCTCCTGAAAAATAGCCACCTGACAAGAACAACAGACGCTCATTTGACCTTTGGAGAATATCAAAATGTCTTTTTAACAGCAAAGGAGTACAGGCGACTCAAAGCTGATTTCTCCGGGCTGGATGATCTAATCGAACAGCTTTCGGCTTATATCCAGTCTACCGGCAAAAAATACGCTGATCATGCCGCTACCCTGCGCATCTGGGCGAAACGGCAAAGACCAGAACAGAAGCAAGAACCGGGCATCCCGGACTACACATTCAAGGAAGGAGAAAGTCTATAGAGACGATTGAAAAAATTTTTGAACAGTCCGTTTCCAGTATTCCCGAAAATCCAGAAGATTATTATGGCAAGGACGGTCTGCTTTATTGCGGAAAATGTCATACCCCAAAAGAAGCATTCTTTGCAAAGGGCATCGCTCTGATGGCCAAGAACAAGCACCCCATTGAATGCAGCTGCCAGCGCACGGAACGAGAAAAACAAGAAACCCTTATCAGCCAGCAAAAGCACAACGACCTTGTGCGGCGGCTGAAAGCAGAGGGATTTTCTGACCCGTCAATGCTGGACTGGGCCTTTGAAAACGACAATGGCCGCAGCCCGCAGATGCACCATGCACACCGCTATGTGGAGCAGTGGCAGACTATGCGTTCAGAGAACATCGGGCTGCTCCTCTGGGGCGGTGTCGGCACGGGCAAGAGTTTCCTTGCCGGCTGCATTGCGAACGCTCTGATGGCTCAGGAGGTGCCTGTGCGCATGACGAACTTTGCCCGGATCCTGAACGAGCTAAACGGCAGCTTTTCCGAGCGGAATGAGGTCGTGGACAAGCTCTGCCGCTATCCCCTGCTCATCATTGACGATTTCGGTATGGAGCGTGGCACCGAGTACGCACTGGAACAGATCTACAACATTGTAGACAGTCGCTACCGCAGCCGGAAGCCCCTGATCGTCACGACCAATCTGACACTGGACGAGATACGGCACCCACAGGATACTGCTCACGCCCGAATCTATGACCGCCTGTTGGAAATGTGCGTTCCGATTTCATGCATTGGGGTCAGCTTACGGAAGGAGAACGCACAGGAAAAGCTGGAACGCTTAAAAATTTTAATCGGATAGATCAGAAACATTTCTGAAGGAATCTGCAGGACGTCCTAAGTTCTGCTACAAGGAAATGTAGTTGCCTATTGAATAATTGCCACCGTACAGAAACCAGCCCTGTCCCTTCGAAATACTCTGCGCCCACACTCGATGAATGGAGCGCATTCGCAACCTTTCTAGCCGATGTGATTGAGAAGTACGCACCGGTCTTGGGAATAGACAACGCCGTATCCTCAACCAACAACGAAAATCAACAAGATACGGTTGATGCCGCTCTTGCAGCATGATATAATTTTCTTGTAATATTTGTCCCAACACAATGGTAGGATCTTCCCCTCCACTGTATTACATACACGGAACGAGGTGCTTAAAATGAATCGACCAGATGACTCTCCCAAAAATTCTATCATCATCTACACCACAGAAGATGGCCTGACCAAAATCGATACTACCTTTGACGGTGACACTGTCTGGCTTTCCATTGACCAGATGGCTGAGTTGTTCCAACGTGACAAATCCACAATTTCCCGTCACATCAAAAACATTTTTGCAGAGGGTGAGCTTGAACGAGATTCAGTTGTTGCAAAATTTGCAACAACTGCCGCAGACGGAAAGACCTATCAGGTCGAATTCTACAATCTTGACGTCATTATTTCTGTTGGTTATCGTGTCAAATCCAAACGAGGCACACAGTTCCGTATCTGGGCAACTGGCATCCTGAAGGAATATATGCGCAAGGGATTTGCGCTGGATGACGAACGCCTGAAAAATCTGGGCGGCGGTGGATATTTCAAAGAGCTGTTAGAACGCATCCGTGACATCCGTGCTTCCGAAAAGGTGTTCTACCGTCAGGTTCTGGAAATCTATGCAACCAGCATCGACTATGACCCGAAAGCCGAAATATCTGTCCAGTTCTTCAAAAAGGTTCAAAATAAAATCCATTATGCCATCCACGGTCAGACTGCCGCTGAGGTCATTTACAACCGTGCAGATGCCGAAAAGGAATTTATGGGTCTGACCACTTTCGCAGGAAACCAGCCCACTTTACGAGAAGCCACTATCGCCAAAAACTATCTGAACGAGAAAGAGCTTCGTGCTATGGGGCAGTTGGTTTCCGGTTATCTGGATTTTGCCGAGCGTCAGGCAGAACGTGAACAGCCCATGACCATGCAGGATTGGGCAAACCACCTTGACCGTATTCTGACTATGAGCGGCGAGCAGCTGCTTATTGGCAATGGCAGTGTGACCCACAAGCAGGCAGTGGACAAAGCTACTACCGAATATCGGAAATACAAGGCTAAAACCCTCAGCGATGTGGAGCAGGATTATCTGGATTCCATTAAGTTTCTGGAGCAGAAAACAGACAACAAATAACCATTTTGTGAGGTTTTTATGTCACAGGAAAAGACATAGGTTTACATTTACACCCGTGTTTCTACGGCCATGCAGATCGATGGCTATTCGCTGGATGCACAGAAAGCTCGCATGAAAGCCTATGCAGACTTCAACGACTACCAGATCGTCGGCGAATATGAGGATGCCCGGGCAAAGAAGCAGGCTATCGAAGCGGATAAAATCACAGGCGATAACATTTACAAAGTTCTCATCTGCTTTGAAAAGCTCTACAATGTGATGAATCCCCTTGAACGCAAAAAGCTGATGGAACATCTGATTTCTGAAATTCAGATCTACCCGGAGCGTCAGCCCAACGGTCAGTGGCTCAAATCCATCAAATTCCGACTGCCTATCGTTGAAAGCGACATTGATCTGTGTTTGGACAATGAAAGTCATACTGAATGTGTCATCGCACTTTCCAAGGGCAAGATCGACTCCTGAAAAGGGATACTTTAAGATGATATAAATTCAAACCACGGTTTTGGGGAGCGTTATGTTCTCTGCGAGCCGTGGTTTTCCCTCGCTCAAGCTGCCTAATAACAAAAAACGGTCAGAGTTACTCGTCAGGTAACTCCGACCGTTTTGTTTCTCTTCTTATTCCTCTTCGTCCCTGGCCCAGTGATAGGCGCAGCGGACGGCCTTATTCCAGCCCTTGATGCGCTTGGCGCGTTCCTCCTCCGAGATGTCCGGGCGGAACACGCGGTCCACCGACCAGTTGCGGGTGATGTCCTCGGCAGACTGCCAGTAGCCTACGGCGAGGCCGGCCAGATAGGCCGCGCCCAGCGCCGTCGTTTCCACGCAGCGGGGGCGCTTGACTTCGAGGTCGCTGATGTCGGCCATGGTCTGCATGAGGTAGTTGTTGGCCGATGCGCCGCCGTCCACCCGGAGAGACTTCATGGCGATGCCGGAGTCCGCTGCCATGGCGCGGAGGACGTCGTTGACCTGATAGCAGATGCTGTCCAGCGTGGCGCGGATGATGTGGTACTTGTTGCAGCCCCGGGTGAGGCCCACGATGGTGCCGCGGGCGTACTGGTCCCAGTGGGGCGCGCCGAGGCCGGTGAAGGCCGGCACGACATAGCAGCCGTTGGTATCCTTCACCTTCTGGGCCATATACTCGGAGTCGCGGGCCTCTTCCAGCAGGCGCAGCTCATCGCGGAGCCACTGGATGGCCGCACCGGCCACGAAAATAGAGCCTTCCAGCGCATAATTCACCCTGCCGTCGGGGCCGCAGGCGATGGTGGTGACAAGACCGTTCCGGGATGTGACCGGCGTCTCACCGGTATTCATGAGCAAAAAGCCGCCGGTGCCGAAGGTGTTTTTCGCCTCGCCCGAGGCAAAGCAGGTCTGGCCGAAGAGGGCTGCCTGCTGGTCGCCTGCCGCACCGGCAATTTTTATCTCGCCGCCGAAGAGCATCGGGTCAGCGTACTCATAAAAACCGCTGGACGGCACCGGCTTCGGGAGCATACATTTCGGGATGTTCAGCTCCTGCAGGATCTCGTCGTCCCATTCCAGCGTGTGGATGTTGAACATCATGGTGCGGCTGGCGTTGGTATAGTCGGTGACGTGCAGTTTTCCGCAGGTCAGCTTCCAGATGAGCCAGGTCTCCACGGTGCCGAAGAGCAGTTCTCCCCGCTCGGCCCTTTCGCGGGCACCGGGGATATGATCCAGTATCCACTTGAGCTTGGTGGCCGAAAAATAGGCGTCGATGATGAGGCCGGTCTTCTGCCGGAATTTCTCCGTCAGGCCCCGGGCTTTCAGCTCGTCGCAGTATTCGCTGGTGCGGCGGCACTGCCAGACGATGGCGTGGCAGATGGGCTCCCCGGTCTCCTTGTCCCAGACGATGGTGGTCTCCCGCTGGTTGGTGATGCCGATGGCGGCGATGTCCTCGGCCCGAGCGCCGACCTTGTTCATGGCCGAGAGGGCCACGCCCAGCTGGGTGGCCCAGATCTCATTAGCGTCGTGTTCCACCCAGCCGGGTCTCGGGTAATACTGGGCAAATTCCTTCTGCGCGACGCTGCAGATCTCACCCGCTTTGTTGAACAGGATGCAGCGGTTCGAGGTGGTTCCGGCGTCCAGCGCCATGATGTACGACATAGGCTCTTCTCCTTTTCCTGCTCTGATTTTATAGTGTCAGAACGCCAGCGCGGGGCTCACTTCGTTCCGCCGCTGGGTCTGGACGATACAGTCCTTATCCGGTACGACGCCCGCCGCACCGAGGGTGGAAAAGACGGTCTGCAGCGCCAGCATAGGGGTGTTGTTCTCCTGCGAGAGATGGCAGAGGGCAAACTTCTTGCAGCCCTCCTGGATGAGTTCCAGCAGCTTTGCCGCGCACTCATCGTTGGAGAGGTGGCCCCGGACCGACTCAATGCGGGCGCGCAGATAGTAGGGGTACGGCCCGCTGCGGAGCATATGCAGGTCGTAGTTGCTCTCGAGGGCCACAAGATCGCAGCCGGAGAGGGCTTCATGTACAGCAGGAGTCAGCACACCGAGGTCGGTGGCGATGGTCATGGTCTTCTCGTCGGGGGTGTGGATGCGGTAGCCCACACAGGGAACGTCGTGGCTGGTGGGGAAAGCTTTGACCCCAAAGACACCGATGTCCTCTTCCCTGCCCGGCGTCAGGGCCGTCAGGTCGCAGCTGGCGGGAACGACGCCGTTTGCATCCAGAAATTCCAGCGTTTCCTCTGCACCGTACACTGGCAGCGGATATTTTTTCAGGAAGGTGGAAAGGCCCTTCACATGGTCGCTGTGCTCATGGGTGACAAGAATGCCGTCGCAGTCGGAGATGTTCAGCTCCAGCTCCTTGAGGGCTGCGCCGGTGGTGCGGACGCCTTTGCCCATATCCACGATGAGATACCGCTCCCCACAGCGCACGACGCTGCTGTTGCCGGAGGAGCCGGAATAAAGAGAGATGAATTCAGACATGATAAACCTCAACAAATAAAACCTCTCCGTCTGCTGCGCAGTCATAAAAACGCAGGGACCTGACGGACTGCCAAAGCCTCCCCCTCGGCAGGGGAGATGGCACGCCGCAGGCGTGACGGAGAGGTTTTTCTGATTACAGAGCCTGTTCCAGTGCAGCGGGCATCCGCTCCACCTTCCTGATGTCAGCACCGAGGCCGCGCAGCTTCTCCACGATGTTCTCGTAGCCGCGCTCGATATGGCCGATCTCCTCGATCTCGCTGGTGCCGTCGGCCATCAGGGCTGCAACGACCATCGCTGCACCGGCGCGCAGATCGGAAGCGCGGAGCGGAGCGGGAGAAAGCTTCTCCACGCCCTCGAACACGGCCACCTGACCGTCCACCTGGACATTCGCGCCCATCTTGCGCAGCTCGTCCACATAGCGGAAGCGGTTGTCCCACACGCTCTCGGTGACGGTGGAAGTACCCTTTGCCACGCTGAGCAGAACGCCCATCAGGGGCTGCATATCGGTGGGGAAGCCCGGGTGGGGCATGGTGTTGATCTTGAGGGGCAGGATGTCGCCGGTGCGGCGAACCCGCACAGCATCGTCAAACTCCTCCACCTCAATGCCCGCACGGCGGAGCTTTGCGGTGATAGGCTCGAGGTGCTTGGGGGTGACGTTCTTCACCAGCACATCGCCGCCGGTGGCTGCAGCAGCCACCATGTAGCTGCCGGCCTCGATCTGGTCGGGGATGATGCTGTAGGTGCAGCCGTGCATCTGCTCGACGCCGCGCACCTTGATGACATCGGTGCCTGCGCCGCGCACATCAGCGCCGCACATATTCAGGAAGTTGGCCAGATCGACCACATGGGGCTCCTTGGCACAGTTTTCCAGAATGGTCTGACCCTTGGCCATGACAGCGGAGAGCATACCGTTCATGGTAGCGCCCACGCTCACCTTATCAAAGAAGATATGAGCGCCGTTCAGCTCGTCGGCGTGGACGGTGATCATGCCGTAGTCCACACTGTCCTCTGCGCCCAGAGCGCTGAACACCTTCAGGTGCTGGTCGATGGGGCGGGGGCCGAGGTTGCAGCCGCCGGGCATGGCCACCTCGGCCTTGCCGAAGCGGGACAGCAGTGCGCCGAGGAAATAGTAGCTGGCGCGCATCTGGCGGGACAGGTCGTCGGGGACGTTGGTGCCGGTCAGATGGGTGGTGTCGATCTCGTAGGTGTTCTTGTTCAGCATCCGGACCTTTGCGCCCAGCACGCTGAGGATCTTGAGGCTCACCGCCACATCGCTGATGTCCGGCAGGTTCTCGATGACGCAGACGTCCGCTGCCAGAATGGTAGCGGGCAGGATGCCCACAGCCGCATTTTTCGCGCCGGAGATGATGACTTCGCCGTGCAGGGGCTTACCGCCCGTAATAACAAACTTTTCCAATTTTATGATCTCCTTGTCACAGGCCCGCTCCCCGCAGGCCCAAAAGGTCAGTTCAAGGTACGTTATTCCTTCTCGCTGTACAAAGCTCACAACCAGTTGACACAATTACAGCTACTTTATTATACACAACTTCCAGCAAAAAGCAAAGCCCCAATGCACGCTCGTCGATTATTTTCTGTTTTGCCCAGTTTCTTTTCTATTATTCTCGGGTTTTGTCTCTTATTTTCAGGAAAATTTTACATTTGCCGCTGCTTACCACACACTGTCGTCGCAGCGGGTCTCCTTGATCCAGCCCAGCTGATAGGCCCGGACCAGCTGTTTGAGGTCGTGGACCTTCTCCCGCAGGATCTCGCCCTCGTCGGTCTCCTCCACAAGGATGCGGTGGTTCTCCGTCTCGAGGATGTTCTTCTGGGAGAGGATGTCCAGATTCTCGTTCACAGCCTTTTCGGCGCTCTCAAAGGGCTGGTGGGTGCGCAGGGACATGGTGCGGCTGGAATAGACCAGCGTGTAGCCCGCGATGCCGGTCTTTTCGTGGTAGGCGCGGCAGAAACCGCCGTCGATGACCACGAGGCGTCCGCCGCCCTTGATGGGGCTCTCGCCCTTCTTCTCCTGCACGGGGACATGGCCGTTGACGATGTGGCTGGTGCCGGGCAGGCCGAACTCGGCGAGGATGCGGCGGCAGACGGCTTCCTCATTATACCATGTATAATAGGGGTCCTTCACCTCGGTGTGGGTGGAAGCGTCTTCGACATACAGCCGCTCGAAGGTGGTCATGGCGCTGCGGCCATACAGGGGCGACAGCTTGCCGCACCACAGATACCACAGGAAATCCTGTCCGCTCTGGCGGGCGGCGCTGCCCTCGGAGGCGAAGTAGCCCCGGCGGGCGCGCTCGTCGCAGTAGTCCATGAGGGCGCGGCCCGAGTAGGCGTGGCCCTCGAACCGCTCCACAGCGAAGGTGCCTTTCCTGGTCATCGGCACAGCGCCGTGGTAGAGCAGGTTGCCGTTCTCGATGTGGTAGACACTGCCCTTGGCGTACAGGAACTCGACGTGCTGCTGTAATTTCTCGCTCTGGCGGAAGGACTGCACCAGCTTTTGCAATACCACCTTCTCGTCGCTGTTCAGCGCGGTGGGGTCGGCGGGGTCTACCGTCGGGAAAGACATATCCCGCATGGGGTACTCCCTGCCGTTCACCATGACGGTCCTCTTCTCCCAGTTGATGCGGCGCAGGAAGTCGCGGTCCTGCATCTCGAAATCCGGGTTGCGGTCGATGACCTGACACTCGAGCTTGAGCATCAGGATGGTGATGGCCTTATGCATGACGGCGCAGCGATGGAGCATACCGGGGGTGTAGGGGCCGCGGGCAGTGTCGGTGTGAGGCATCCAGATGGTCAAGTCGTCGTCGCCATAGAACTGCTCGGCCATCCGCTGCAGGTGGCGGAGGTTGATGCCGTAGCAGTCCTCCACCATGCCGTGGTTGTGGTAAGCGAGGGTGGTCTTCAGCACCGTGCAGATGCAGATGGGACTGCCGGCCGCCGCGCCCATCCAGACCACGTCGTGGTTGCCCCACTGGATGTCCACATCGTGGTGGCGCATCAGCAGGTCAAGGATGACGTCGGGGCGGGGGCCGCGGTCGAACAGGTCGCCCACGATGTGGAGCTTGTCCACAGCCAGCCGCTTGATGAGCTCGCAGAGACGGACGATGAACTTATCGGCGCGGCCATTCTCGATGATGCTGCCGACGATCTGGCCGTAGTAGAGGTCTTTGTCGTGGTCCTCGAAGTGGGCGTGGAGCAGCTCATCCAGAATGTAACCGCAGCTGGACGGCAGACAGGCCCGGACATGCTCCCGGGTGTGCTTGGAAGAGACGAGACGGCAGATGTCGATGAGCCGCAGCAGCGTCTCACTGTACCACTGTTCCAGCGCTTCCTCGTCGGCGCAGCGCTCCTTGAGCTGGGGCAGCTTCTCGTTCGGGTAATAGATCAGAGTCGCCAGCTCGGCCCGCGTCCCCTCCGGCACAGTATCCCCCAGCACAATGTCTACCTTTTCGCGGATGACGCCGGAAGCGGAGTTCAGAATATGTACGAATGCCTCGTTCTCACCGTGCAGGTCGCTCATGAAATGCTCGGTGCCTTTGGGCAGCTTGAGCAGTGCCTGTGTGCTGATGATCTCGCTGGCGGCCGCTGCCTGCGAGGGATAGTCCCGGGCCAGAAGGCTCAGATATTTCAGGTTGTCCCGGATCTCTTCAGTCTCTGTACGCATGGTGTCCTCCAGATCATGTAGTATTCTTGCACGACATGCAATATTCAATCTTAGTATACCACTTCCGGGGGCAAAAATGATATAATAGCCTCGGATAATTTAATATGATTCTTTCTCATAGGAGTTGGACAATATGTCTAAAAACATTTCCACAACGCCGCCTGTCGCCTGTACCCTCTGCCCCCGCCGCTGCGGCGCAGACCGTGCCGCCGGGCAGACAGGCTTCTGCGGGGCGGGCGGCACCCTGAAAGCCGCCCGCGCGGCCCTGCACTTCTGGGAAGAGCCCTGCATCAGCGGCACCCGGGGCAGCGGCACCGTGTTTTTCTCGGGCTGCACCCTCAAGTGTTGTTTCTGCCAGAATTACCCCATCAGCGCCGAGGGTCTTGGCAAAGAGATCACGATAGAGCATCTGACCGAAATTTTCCTCGGTCTGCAGGAGCAGGGCGCCCACAACATCAACCTCGTCACCCCCGGCCAGTGGCGGCCCTGGATCATCGCGGCGCTGGACATTGCCCGGGCCGAGGGGCTGCATCTGCCCATCGTCTGCAACACCGGCGGCTACGAGACGGTGGAGAGCGTGGAGGCGTGGCGCGACTCTATCGACATCTGGCTGGCCGATTTGAAGTACGTCTCCTCTTCCCTCTCCGCCGAGCTTTCCTCTGCGCCGGACTACTTCGCCCAGGCCAGGCCCGCCATCGAGGCCATGATGGCGCAGGCGGGCCATCCGGTGTTCGACAGCGAGGGCATCTTACAGAAGGGCGTCATCCTGCGGCATCTGGCCCTGCCCGGCCACATCGACGACAGTTTTGCCGTCCTCGACCAGATGGCCGCATGGAACGAGGCCGACCCCGGCTGCTTCATCCCCAGTGTCATGAGCCAGTACACCCCCTTTTACAAGGCCGCAGAGCACGGCATCGGGCGGCGCATCACCACCTACGAGTACCGCCGGGTGGTCAATCATGCCATGGATCTGGGGCTGACCGCCGGCTATATGCAGCAGAAGAGCAGCGCCCGGGAGGAATATACACCCAGCTTTGATCTGACGGGCATTTGACCAGCCGGTAAACCTATCAGAGGCAGGTGGAGGGGAGTTTCCCAAGCAAATGTCCAGAGAAGTGGGGCCCCGGCGCGAAGCGTTGGGGCGAAACCGTGGGTTTCGGGTCCCATTTGCGGGGAAACTACCGGACGGCCTGCCGATACGCTTTCCGTCACAATCCACAAAAATCCCACCAAATTTTCTCTCACAGTGTTTTTCTTTTCCTTGCAAATCCTCTCCGAAAGCACTATAATGGATACAACGATGTGCGTCATGTGGGGTCTGGCTGCCCTGCTGAGCACCAAACGCCCCGTCTCAAGAATGGTATAGGAGAGGCGGCGGCTCAAACGCCCGAGAAGAGCAACAGGAGGACCGTTATGGAACATTTCAACCCCATTCTGGGCTACGAGACGACCGGACCGAAATTCATCACCTGCGGCGAGATCATGCTGCGCCTGACCCCGCCGAACTACGAAAAACTCCGCATGGCCACCAACTTTGAGGCCAGCTACGGCGGCAGCGAGGCCAACATCGCCCTCGCACTGGCAAACCTCGGCGTGGACAGCACCTTCTTCAGCGTCGTGCCGAACAACAGCCTCGGCAAAAGCGCCGTGCGCTGGCTGCGCTCCAACGACGTCCACTGCACCCCCATGATCCTCACCGAGCCGGACGAGACGCCCTCCAACCGTCTGGGTACATACTACCTCGAGACCGGCTACGGCATCCGCCCCTCCAAGGTCATCTATGACCGCAAGCACAGCGCCATCACCGAGTACGATTTCTCTCAGGTCGATCTGGACGAGTTGCTGGAGGGCTTCGACTGGCTGCACCTGAGCGGCATTACCCCGGCTCTGGCCCCCAACTGCCGCGGCCTCATCATCGATATGCTCAAGGAGGCCAAGAAGAAGGGCCTGACCGTCAGCTTCGACGGCAACTTCCGCTCCACCCTCTGGACCTGGGACGAGGCCCGCGACTTCTGCACCGAGTGCCTGCCCTATGTGGACGTGCTGCTGGGCATCGAGCCCTACCACCTGTGGAAGGACGAGAACGACCACTCCAAGGGCGACTGGAAGGACGGCGTGCCTCTGCAGCCCAGCTATGAGCAGCAGGACGAAATTTTCCAGCACTTCATCGAGCGCTACCCCAGCCTGAAGTGCATCGCCCGCCACGTCCGCTATGCCCACAGCGGCAGCGAGAACAGCCTGAAAGCCTTTATGTGGTATGACGGCCACACCTTCGAGAGCAAGCTGTTCACCTTCAACATCCTCGACCGCGTGGGCGGCGGCGACGCCTTCGCCAGCGGCCTCATCTACGCCATGCTCCACAACTACAAGGCCATGGACATGATAAACTTTGCGGTGGCAAGCAGCGCCATCAAGCACACCATCCACGGCGATGCCAACATCACCGACGATGTCAGCTCCATCCGCAACCTGATGAACATGAACTACGACATCAAGCGCTAAAAGCAAGCCAAAACGGCCCCGGTACGTCCAGACTGCGTACCGGGGCCGTTCTTTTTATGCTATGCCGCGCCGGCACTTCCTGCCGGATGACGATAAGTATGACTCCTGAAGGATTTTTTGAGCTTTTTCCTGTCAAATCATTGACAAATCGCTTTTTGCGTGATAAAATCATACACGATTTTGAGAGACGAAGCGTGTCGAAGTCTTTTCAAAGCAATTTAACTAGGACCGCCCCGAGGGGGCTGGGTGCATCTGAAAACTCGGGTACACCCTAAGGCCATACGGACAGCCGGGTCCACTGCCGACCGGCGGGGGGCGGCGCCCCTATTTATTGTGAGGGCGGCAGCATGATT
>OGQG01000762.1_pt1 | contig 29762 bp, 29 predicted proteins | sample 1553201 | NCBI WGS metagenome assembly OGQG01 (sample SAMEA2579925, study PRJEB22360) | human gut metagenome | biome: human gut; feature: human-associated habitat; material: faeces | place: Denmark | collected 2008/2010
CTATATCCTTCCCACTACCGGGCGGATTCGGGACTTTAACCCGTTAGAAACGTGCGCCGCTAGGCGCACTTACAAAAAAGGAGAAATTTCCCTATTTCGCTGAAAATTTCTCCTTTTTTTGACTATTTCACCACGAAACCCTTCGTGATTTTATTATATAAAGTTTTTCCCGTTTGGTCAACCAGAATAACGCAGTGCGTCGATCGGATGTTTTCTGGCGGCTTTCCACGCCAGAGTATTCGTCACGCTCTCCATCGTTTCCATAACAGCTGACTGGTTGACGATCGTAAAGGCATCTTCGTCATTTCCGAATCGCTCCGTCTGCGATTGACACCAGTACGATCAGAGACGCCACACCGATGATGATGCCAAGCATCGTCAGAAAGGAACGCATCTTATTCGATGCGATGGAATTCCATGCCATTTTTATCGACTGAAAGATCATTCCATCACCTCCCGGACATGCCCGTCAAAAATCGCAATGCGGCGTTCTGCCTGAAGTGCCACGCGATCCATTGCTTCTTTCACCCGCCTTTTGCACTCTGGTGCCGGAACCCCCAAAAAAACTGCTGCTTGCGACTTTTTCCTGTCACTAAAAAAGAAGCACAACCGTCTCCGGCCATGCCTCTTTTATTATACTTTTTAAAATCACTCTGTCAGTCTCCCTGACGGCAGTAAATCTTACAGATTTTCTTTGAAGAATTTCTCCATAGCTTCCGCTGCTGCATCTTCATCCGCACCTTCACAGGTAACGGTTACTTCTGCACCCTGCTTAACGCCCATGCTCATGATTGCCATGATTCTCTTAACGTCAGCTTTTTTGCCGTTGCTGCTGATCTCAATCGTTGTGTCTTTGAATGCTGCTGCAGCTTTTACAAGCAGACCTGCCGGTCTTGCATGGATACCCATTGAATCCTGAATTGTGTAAGTAAACTGTTTCATCAAAAATCCCACCTTTTCGTTTTGTTGTATAAATCGTTCATCACCTGCCAGATCTGCCTTGGACAGTTCCTCCTGATGTATTGCGACTACTGACGCAATCATATCAAAATTTGCATCAAAAGTCAAGGCAGAGCAGCTTTTTTGGAACAGCCGCACAGCAGCGTCATGCCAGGGCAGAGCAACAGTACTGCCCTCTTTTTCTCAGCCCAGCACCGTCGTCTCCATGATCTGATCGTGTACCTTTCGCTCCTGATTCTCTTCTTCGCTCTGATTTTCTACATTCTGAAACTCTTCATCGATACGGTCCTGAATATCCTGCAGACACTCCAGCAGCAGAGGATTAAACTGTCCGCACTCACCGTTCAGGATCATTTCCACTGCTTTTTTATGCGAATATGCCTTTTTGTAGACACGTTCGCTTACCAGTGCATCATAGACATCTGCGATCGATACAACCTGGACTTCGATCGGGATCTCTTCGCCCTTCAGTCCGTCCGGATAGCCCCTGCCGTCATAACGCTCATGATGCCATCTGCAGATTTGCATGGCCAGCTGCACCAGCTCTTCATTCTGATAAATACCGACGTTTTTCAGGATAGACTCTCCGATGATCGTGTGCTTTTTCATCTCATCAAACTCTTCCGGTGTCAGTCTGCCCGGTTTATTGAGGATCTTGTCATCGATGCCGATCTTGCCGATGTCATGCAGTGCAGAAGCCGTCGTGATCAGAGAACGCCTCTGTGCCGATATCTGATATTTATCCGTCTTCTGTACCAGACGCTCCAGAAGCAGTTCTGATAAAATATTGATATGTAATACATGAAGTCCGCTCTCACCGTTTCGAAATTCTACGATCTGGCTTAGGATACTGATCATCATCTGGTTGTTCTTTTCTTTTTCGTAGATCTGATCGGTAACCAGCGTCACCAGTTTTCTTTGTTTTGCATACAGTTTGATTGTATTATATACCCTCTGATATACTACTTTTGCATCAAACGGACGGTTGATATAATCTGATACGCCAAGCTCATAAGCACGCCGGATATACGGTTCCGAATCCTCACTGGAGATCATAATGACCGGAATGTCCTCGATCCAGTGGTTATGTACCATCACATCCAGCACTTCAAATCCATCCACAACCGGCATTACGATATCAAGCAGCACCAGGGAAATCCCCATGCCGTACTGCTGCAGGATATCCAGACATTCTTTTCCGTTTTCTGCCTCCAGAATATCAAAATCCTTTTTCAGCATCTCTGAAAGAATGGCACGGTTCATCTCCGAGTCATCCACGATCAGAATCTGCTGCCGTGCCTTTCTGTTTGCCACTCCCGGTGCAACATAGGAGGCATTATCTTCCGTAACAACCATATTTTTATGCTCTTTTGCCTGATACATCAGTTTATCTGCCTGCATAACTGCATGCTCGACCGTCTCTTTTGAGGATATCACTCCGCCGATACTGACCGAAAGCTGAAGCTTTGGAAATCCCGGTACGTTTGCAGCATGGATATCACTCTGGATCTGGACCAGTTTATTGAAAAAATTTTCTTTTTTGATGTTCTCCAGAATCAGAATAAACTCATCTCCACCGTAACGGATCAGGATATCCGTCTTGCGGATACAGTGTTTAACTGTCTTTACCATCGTTCTGAGTGCGGCATCTCCCACACTGTGGCCGAGCGTATCGTTGCACAGTTTGAAGTCATCCATATCAATGACAGCCACCCCGGCATTTTCATTCTTTTTCTTGATCTGCTCTTCAAAATAGCGACGGTTATATACACCGGTCAGCGCATCTTTATACAATCTCTGATCATACTCGATCAGCTGATTGACCAGCTTTTCACAGCCACGGGAATCCACCAGCGTATCCATGTCCATGTATTTGACAAGCTCCATCACGCAGTCTCTTCCGTCTACTTTTATGTATCTGGAAGTGACCTGATAAAGCTCATCCTCGATAAATTCAAGCTTGGTCTTCTGTGTTCGCTGATACAGTGCCTGCAGGGAAGTGCAGTTTTCACACGGATGGTCTTTATTCCATATTTCATAGCACTCACTTTTCTCTTTTTCGTCTTTACAGTCCAGCTTGCATCTCTTATGCATCTGCTCCAGATGTTCTCCATCCAGCAGCCGCACAACGGTAAAGACTTTCTTGAAAAGCTGCATTTCGTCTTCTGCCTGCTGCCTTGTTATACCGTTTGCCGATTCCATAAGTTCATCTCCTCACTGCAATTTTCTCTTTCGCATCCGATCTTCTTCCGATCTTTTTAAAGTTCTGATTCGTACTGCTTTAATACAGCAGTCAGGGCATGGTATTCTTTTTCAACCTGTTCAAAGAGCTCTTCGCTCTCTTCGATCTCTCTGCCTCGCAGTTTCTCTGTCAGCTCTGCACTTACGTTATAAAGCCGGTCAAATCCCAGGTTGATGCATACGCCTTTCAGCGTGTGAGCTGCACGGAAAGCTCTTTCTCCATCTTTTGCTTCCAGGGCATTTTTCAGATCCGAAAAACTGCCGTCCTTTAAAAACTTCAGTGCAAATCTCTGGATCATCGCTTCGCTGCCAAATCTTTTCAAAATGCTTTCGTAATCAGACCCGGTCTTTTCGTAACATTCTCTTATTGTCATGTCTTTCCTCTCTTCTTGCAGAATCGAAGAAAGCGGATATTTCATCCGCTCCTTAGATCTATCTTAAGTAACTGTTATCTTATTCCATACTTTTCATTATATAAGAAACCGTTCCCATTGTCCACTGCTATTTGTGTTCGGTCTGATTTAAAATGCACCCTGCAAACTCCATCCCGGCTTCGGAAAGTTCCCTTATTCCTTCCGTCAGGATCCTTACATCAGCAAAATCCTGTCTTACAACAAAAACACCTCCGTCCACGCAGGAAGCAAGCATTGCCGCATCCGACAAAATCCCGGCCGGCGGTGTGTCCACGATCACCAGATCTGCCTCCTTTTCCAGCTGTTTTATGATCTCTGCGATTTTCCCTGTGCCAAGGATCTGCTGCGTGGATGACAGGCTTTTCGTCCCTGCAATGACACAGAGCTGTGTATCCCGACAGCGGATTTTTACCTCCTCTGCCGTTCTCTGCCCGGTCAGGACTTCATACGCCCCTTCCGTACCAGAATCCAGCTGAATCGTCCGGCAAACAGCCGGTTTTCTTAAGTCCGCATCGAGCAGAAGTACCGAATAGCCTTTCTTTTCCAGCCCCAGTGCCAGATTGCAGGCAACGGTGGTCTTTCCTTCCCCGGCAACGGCACTGGTGACAAGAAGCGTATGCATGTTTTTCTTTTTCAGCTCCTTTTCCAGTCTTGCACAGATGGCATACCGGGCATCTAAAAAGGCAGCCGATCTCTTTTTTGCCCTGGTTTTCGGAAGACTTCCCAGATAATGGATCTGCGTCAGTCTCTGCAGATCTTCCCGGTTTCTGACGGTCTTTTTCGCCATGGCACCAAAAAGCACAATCAGAATAAAAAGCAGGCTTCCACCCGCTGCCCCTTCAAGAGCTGCCCTTCGACCATCCGGAATGTTGTCCGGCTGATGCGGCACACCGGATTCATCCAGAAGCTCCATCTTCAATACACCGGTCACCGGATGCAGGATTTCCGGGTAACATGCCAGCACTGCCTGCAGAAGTTCATACGCCCTGCCGGCACTTGCAGCCCTTGCCCGGATCGTGATCAGATTGGTATCCTGGACCACCGATGCATCGATACTTCCCGGCATGGTCTTTGTCCCCATCTTTTCACATACTTTTTCCCGCAGTACATCGCTCGTTAAAATATAAGGAAACACAACGCCGATCTGTTCTGCTACTTTCTGCTCATAGTTTTTATTTCCCGCATAGACAGAATCACTGCTCACCGCATAAGCAGCGAATGCAGTATAGACCGGCTGATAAGTTTTTTTCACAAGAAAAGAACAGGCAGCTGCCCCGATCCCTGCAAGAAGCAGCAAAAGCCACCAGAAGCGTCTGCCCTGTTTCCACATCGTCTCTGCCAGAGAGGTAAGGTCGATCCTTCCATCCTCCAATCTCATCTCACCGTTCATAATGTCCTCCATATCTGCCGTAATGATATGCATACTGATAGCCATAAGAGGCCATCGGTCTTAAAAATTCCACATGTGCATTGTTGTAGACACAGCCAAGATTTTTCTCTCCCTGTGCATTTAAAAGATCCAGTGCCGCATTCAGATCTTTCGCCTGTGCCCGGTGCTCTGCAACAACCAGAAGTGACGCATCCGCCATCTGTGCCATCTCCTCCGTATCCGCATTCTGCAAAAACGGCGGCGTATCGATGATCACATAATCATTCTCTTTTTTCAGGTTCTCCAACAATTTCTGAAAATTTTCTATTTTCAAATGTCCTTCTTCATCGGCAAGCCAGGACGCATTCTGCTTCCGGAAATCTGCATTTAACAGAAAAACCTTCTCTTTTCGCATCGAAAGTGCCAGTGCCAGATTTTCCGCCACGGTCGATCTGCCCTCTTTTTCCAGCACACTGGTCACAAGCAGTGTCTGTGCCTTTCGCTCCTCCATCTTTTTCTGGACGTGCTGTGTCAGTTTTTGCAGGGATTCCATATAGCGGAAGCTGATCAGCGGATCGTCTATGCGGATGTCAGTCCGTTTTTTTCTGTTCCGCTCATGCCAGAGCGTACCAAGACGTCTCGCCTCCAGCTTCTGTTCAATGTCTTCCTCCGTGCGGATCGTATCCTTCAGCCAGGACAGTCCGCCGAAGATCAGTACCCAGCATGCTGCCGCAGCCAGAAATGCTTTGATCATGATATTTCGCCGCTCAAACGGCTGATCCGGCGTAAGCGGAACCTTCGGTGCCTTTAAGATCTCCAGGATTGCATTACCTGTCATATAGTCCGATACCAGGCTGTAATTTTTCAAAATAGACTGCATCAGTTTAAAGCAAAGCTCCGGTGAGGCCGCAGTGACCGCCAGATTGATCAGATTCGTTCCCTCCACCGCCTCTGCCGATGCACTGCCTGCAAAATCCGCAAGATGTATCTCTTCTGCGACTTTTTTCTGTAAAATACTGCTGTTTAAAATCTGTTCAAAATGCTCTGCCATAACCTGTGCCGAACTTTCATTGTCATAGACATTATTCGGAAGTCCCTTTCTTGTCACATAAAGTGTCGCCTGGGAAGTGTAAGATGGCTGATAGTGCCACTGCATCACAGCTGCCGCAAGCAATGCTGCCGAAACGGCAAAACAGAAAATCACCAGCCACTGCCGCAGAACATCCGTCAGAACCGTATACGACAGTGCCCTGTCCACTCCATCCATCCTGTACTCACCCCGCCTTTGTTCCATTTTCTGCTCCTTCCGTCTCTTTCTGCCCTGTTTCTTCTGTCGCTTTTTCTGTCAGATTGGTCCTTTCCGTCTGTTTTGCTGCTTCTGCACGCTTTGTCCTTTCCGTCTGCTGTCTGTAATCCACCATCTCAAGCGTGACCGGAACCGTCACCATATCACCGCAGCTGTTTGTCACCTGCAGCCAGATCTCATATTCTCCGGCGATATTCAGGAAAAACACCGAATCCCCCGTGATCTCCACCTTATTTGAGATATCTCCGTCGATGCAGTCTGTCGCATAGACACTATCCAGAATATCCTGTGTCCCGACCGGGAAAGAAAATGGCTTTGCACAGGAGATTTTCGGCGAATGATAATCCGTGTAGATCAGCTGTCTGGATGCTTTCGCAACGTGGCCATCCCGGTCAAATGCTGCATAGGAGACCAGTCTGCGTCCTTTTTCCAGAAAAGTCGATACACTCTCGATCACCAGAGAATCCGTGATATCGCCGTCTTTTTCATCATAAGCTGTGATTCCCTTTTTCCATACTTTTTCCGGATCTTTGACACTCACCTGGATCTCATCCTGATCCATGGATATTTTCGGTATGGTTTGGTCTGTTTTTCGTCGGATCTGGTTCTGATTCAGTGCATAGACCGCCACTGAGAGCAGAAAAAGTGTGATTGCAAACCACCTTAATTTTTTCATTCCGTCTTCTCTTTCCGTTTCCGGTCTGCAAAAACGGCTGCCGATGCCGATACACAGGCAAGCAGAAGAGCCACGGACTCTCCCGTACCTTCTCCTGTTTTCGGTGAAACGGCCGTCTTTGTCACCGTACTTCTTCTTACATTCTCACTGCCAGGACTTATCACTGCCGCCTGGACCGGAAGTGCCAGCATACCGGACAGCAAAACTGCCGTGATCCAAAGTTTTTTATTTTTCATGATCCTTCCCCGCCTTTCGATAAAACACCTCTAAAACCATCTCATACATTGCCTGCTCATCCACATGAAATTCCGCATAAGTCTCTCCCATGGATGCTTCTCCTTTGATGCTTAAAATACCGGCATCCTGAAAACCGCCGCGAAAAAGCAGGGTCCCAAGATACGTCACTTCGGCTGCTGAAAGATTCGTGACTGAAAAATCCTTGATTTTCTGATACAGAGTCAACAAAAAAAGCGGATTCTTTCGAAACTGCTCTGCCGCTTTTCCTCCAAAAGCTGCAAGATACTGCTTCTGCCGCTCGATGCGGTCACTGTTGGCATCCGCTGTCGCTTCCTTTTCTTCCACCAGACGACTTCGCACATACCACTGTGCCTGCTCTCCGGTCAGCACCTTTCTCTCTCCTTCTTTCAGGGACGGATCCTGGATCGTCAGATCTTTGGTGACCGTCACCTCCACACCGCCGACTGCATCCGTCAGCACTGCAATGGCATCCAGATCCAGTGCCGCATACGCTGCGACCGGCATCCCGTAAAACAGCCTGGAAACGGCTCTCACCGTATTCTCACAGCTCTTCTCCTTTCCGTCCCCGTACGTGTAGGCAAGACAGAGCTGCAGCTTTTCCGTTCCGATAAAATTTCCAAGGTCTGAATAGACGTTGACATCCGTCATCGTATCTCGTGAGATCGCGATCAGGCGGCTCTTTCCGGTTTTCGTATCCAGCACAAGAAGAAAAAGTGCATCTGCCTGACCTGCTTTTCCATCTCCGACCGTGCCGCCCTCTTCAAACGCTTCCTTATCTACCCCAAGAAAAAGAATCGACACCAGATCTTCGTTGTACACATACTTCTCTCCCTGATATGTGACCTCCTTTCCCTGTTCGCATGCGATCTTTGCCCTGTCGTCTCCGCTTTGCTTTTCTTCCGGCAGATTTTCCGTTTCCACCGCCACATTGCGAAACAGTGCCTCTTTTCCCCTCATGCGAAATCCCTGAAAAAGTGCCACGATCGCCAGAATGATCACCAGAACGGCCGCCACACTTCGCATCACCCTGCCCGCTCTTTTTTCCGTCTGCATATTCCCACACCTTCTTTCTCTTTTTTACTGCCTGGTTTTTTCTTTTTTTCTCAGAACAGCCTGCACCAGGTAACGTCCGTCTGCCTGATCGGATGTGCAGGTGCTCAGGGTCACAAGTTTATCTTTTGCTGTCACCTTTACATCCTCTCTTGTATTCTGTCCCATGGAAATCCCGGCAAACACTTCTCTGATATACGCCCTTCGCACCTTTTTCTTTGAAAAATCAAATGCCCCGAGCAGATGCGTATCATCAAAGCGGTACGCCGCAAAAATTTCATATGTCAGCCGGTAGCCCGGCAAATAAATAAAAAATTCCGGATGTTCCGCAAAAAATGTTTCATCCTCAAAAAAATGAAGATTCTGGAACATCGAGCCGTCTCTCATGTTGTGCCCGTAAAGCACGGTCATCGGATCTTTAAAATCCCTGCTGTTTGCCTCTTCCGTATAAATACTTCCGGCAAACGCATATCTTCTGCTGCTGTTGTGCCTCAAATAATAAGTGTCATCTTCTTCTCTTTGCAGCACCGGATAATCAATCTGCGTATCCGGTATCCGAATCCAGGCATAAATATCCGGATTGATGCTCGAAAGCTCTGCAAAATCGATGCCTTCCGGCCTGTCATCCCCGGCTTCGGACTCACGTTCCATTCCCTTTGCTGCCTTATTTTTTTCTTTTCCCTGCTGCCCGTTTTTTGTCCCCACTGCGAACGCTTCCGCCGCATCCCGCAGTCTTTCATACGACTGTCCTGTCACCAGATTGCTGCAGAACCTCACGCCTGCATAAGAGGCAGACACAATCGTGACCATAAGTGCCAGATAAAACAGCACACCCCAGAATTGATGCGTCCCTTTCTTATCCCTCATTCCAAAACGCCCTCTTTTGCAAGATATGTAAGAAATTGACCGATATCCAGACGTGCCTGTTCTTCTGACACTTCATATTCTTGCAGAACCTCCTGTACCAGCTCTTCCCTCGTCCTGTTTTTTTCCATATGTTTCCACAGAAACGCCCCGCTCTCATTCAAGGTCACCAGACCGTTAAAAGTAAGAGCCGTATTTCCCACCGGCACCAGGATGTTTTCCCCTGCTACTTTCCGCAATACAAATCTCTTTGCCTCCATATTTCACTCACTTTCCCTTGTTGTATTCATCTTCTCTTTTCCCCGAAAATCCCATATTCTCTTAAAATCTCTTTCCTTTTTCTTCCAGTCTTAACGATTTCTTTTACCGATCCTAAAACCGGACCTTCTCTGAGATAGCCACAGAGCCTCTGCCCCCAGGCAAACGGCAGAAGATATGGATGCTTTTTCAGGTACGGAAAACGCCACAGAAGATTCTTTGCAGGCGGAAATGCCATGTAAAACAGACCGGGGAATCTGCCTGACAGTCCTCTTTTTTCCGCCGCATGCAGCGTAAGGGTGCCACTGTGCAGGCGACTCCTTGTCCCTTTTCCATGAATGCCGGAGTGCAGGATATCTTCCATCAGTCTTTCCGTATCCAGTTTCATACTATGCACACCTTCCGGAAAATAGAACTGTTTTTCTTCAAAACCAAGATACTGCACACCAAGGCGAAAAATCGCCTCTGCAAACAGGATACCATCCGTCATCCGGATGCGATCCCAGAAAATCTCCCAATCGATCTCCTTCTCGTAATACTCTGCAAACAGCAGAATATCGCAGATCTGCCGTATCCCGACTCCGGAAGCAAGCAGATGTTTTCTGGCATGGCAGAACTGAAAAAACAGATGATCCGTCGGCTGCGGCATATTGATTTTTACACCTTCTCTCTCTCTTTCGATCGCCTGTTTATGGATCTCATCAAAAAATCCATTCCATCCAATACACCATTTTTCATTTTCCGGAAACAGCATCCGGTGCAGCTCGATCACCAGAAAGCCGCCTGTTTTTTTATAAGCCGTCTCATAGTTCTCGGTGCCAGTCTCAGGATTTAACTGCTGCATTCCATATAAAAGCATCGCTTCCTGACAGGTCTCAAACTGCTCTTTTGGTATCAGCAGATCCTCATCAGCAGAAAGCCTCGCATCCGGATTCGGGTACAGACTGCGGCAGACGATTCCTTTTACCGCCAGCGGCTTTACACCCATCTGTTGTAAATGAGCGTACAACTCCAGAAATTCTTCGGTCATCGTCCTCTGAAGTGCCATCAGCCGTAGACTCTTTTCCCGCACTTTTGCAAACATCACACGGTCCGCCAAAGCCGCTGCCCGGCACTCCGCCACCGCCTCATAAACCAGCGGCAGCACATGATGCATGTCCGCCAGGGCAAAAACCCCTGACCACTCCTGCACGGAACGCTCCTTCCAGGCCACCCGCTGCCCGCGGATCCCCGCACGCAGTGCCTCCAGAAAAAGCTCCTGGTATTCCCTTGTTTTTATGAACATTTCAGTCCTCCCAGCAATTCAGAAAACATTTCTGATATTTTCATTGCAAAATCCTGCCGAGGCATCTTTTGACCTCAACATCATATGATGTTGGAGTCAAAAAAAGACCACATACCGTTTTGGTATATGGTCTTTTTATCTTAGTGGGAGAAGACTCCCTCTTCTTCTATTCGTGCTCTTCCTTAACCAGATATGCCTGTACCAGGTAGCGGTAATTCTTACCGGCCGCATGGCAGGTTGAGAGCGTCAAGATCTTGCTGTCCTTGTCCACCTTCGCCTTCGTGTCAATGGATGCATTCATATTTCTCTGCTCTAAAATATCTTTCAGATAAGTCTCCCTGCTTTCCTCATCTTTTCCCTGATTATAATACATCAGCACATGACGGTTGTCCGTCAGATAGGCCGCAAAAATCCGATATTTCAAGATTGAATCCGGCGTGTAGATGGTCAGATCCTTATGATCTTTCAGGAATGTCTTATCCTCGTACTTGTGCAGACCTGCAAACATCGAACCGTCTTTCATGTTATGTCCGTAAAGCACCGTCAGATAATCATCAAAATCTTTGGCGTTTTCCTTTTCCGAATAAATCGCTCCGCTGTCACTTAAACTGGTATCCGCCGCATGGTTCAGATAGTACGTATTATCCGTGCTGTCCTGTACAACCGGATAGTCGATATCCGTTCCCGGTATCGTGATCCACGCATAAATGTCCGGATTTTCCTTCTGTAAGGTCTCAAAATCCACCGGAATGTCCAGCTTCTTCTTTTTTTCCTTTGTCTTGGACTGTTCCTTCGACTCCTGCGTATCAGTCTGCCGTTTCTCGGAATTCTGCTGCTGCATTTCTTCATAAGTCTGCCTGGCATGTTCTCTTTGTGTATAAATCCGCAAAACGACTGCCGTCAGGATCACTGCCGCAGCAAACGATATCACCGCGATCACCTTCCATGTTCTTTTTTTCACTTCGACTCACCTTCTGACTGTTCTTCGGTATAGAAGGTCTGAATGATCAGATCATAAAGTGCATCATCATTCACATAAACCTCATCATAGACACTGCCCTTCTTGGATTTCGCCTTCAAAGAAACAATGCCGTCTGCAGTAAAATGCATATCCATCGCCTCCGTTGCCAGATAAACCGAACGATCCAGGCTGAGATTTGTGACCATATCATCCGTAAGACTCTGATAAAGGCTGACCGGAAGTCCCATATCTGCTTTCATCGCCTTCACCGCCTGTCCCATAAAATTCACAAGGTACTGTTTCTGACGCTCCATACGAGAATTGTTGGAAAAATCCTTTTCCGTATCTCGATAACGTGTAAACTTCAACGCCTGATCTCCTGTCAGCGTCACCGCCGCCCCCTCTGCAAAGGACGGATCAACCTGCGTCATATCTTCCGGTACCGTCACCGTTACGCCGCCAACTGCATCGTTGATCATGGCAACCGCATTCATATTCAATGCCACATAGCCATTGATCGGCATTCCATAGAACAGGTTGGAGACAGCATCCACCATGTACTGACAGCTTGTCACCTTTCCATCCCCGAAGGAATACGCAAGTCCGAGATGATTCTTTGATTTTCCAAGATAATTTCCCTTATAATCAAACGTCTTGATCTGTGTCATGGTATCTCGCGAAATACTGATCATTTTGATCTCATCTTTGCTCTTATCCATAACCATCAGAAAAATGGTATCCGCCTGACCGCTCTCACCGGAAACATCATCCTTTTCTTCGATTGTATCACTCTCCTGATCAATGCCCATGACCAGCATCGTCACCAGATCGTGATTATAGCGGTAAGCCTTGCCATTGTACCAGATCACATCCGGGTCGGAAGAAACCTTTGCATCACTTCCGTCAGTGTTTTTTGAAATCATCTGATTTTCTGCCACACTGATGTTCTCATCCATATGTTCCTGTCCGGTCGTACGCAGTACATGATAGGCTCCGAACGCCGCCGTTTCCAGAAGCATCAACACGATCAGAATACTCAGTATCAGACGCATGGCATAAGAGAACGCACTTTTCCTGGAAAACGCATATTTCCAAACGATCACAAACACAATACCAATACCGGCACCGATCGTATGAAAGAGCAGATTCCCCAGATCAAAAACTCCCGTCTTTAAGACAAGCTGGAGTATTTCCACACAAAGTGCTAATGCAAACGATGCACCCATACTCTTCGCAGCCTGATACTTTCCTTTCATCAGGATCATGATCAAAGCTCCAAGTGGAACAAAAGCGACCGTACCTGCTGCCACTTTTACCAGCGTTTCCATCACCCAGCTTCCTGTGAAGATCCCCATATCCACCGCAGAATCTCCGGATCTCTTTCCAAGAATGGTCACCGCCAGGATCAGCAGCACATAAATCGCAAACATCAGCCACACACAGATGGTCCTGCCACGCTTTCTCTTTTTTTCTCTCCAGGATGATGTTACAAAAACGTACACAATAAGCAGAAGCAGAAAGCTTGCGGCTGCCGCCGCATATACCATGTCCGGCAGTACGCCAAGCGGAGTCGAAACTGCCTCCAGGCCTCTGCTGATACTCGTTAATACTCCCATAATCCTATCCTTTCACTACCAGTTCCAGCGTAACCGGAGCAGATACATTGCCGTCACTGTCCATCGCCGTGTAAGTCAGTGTATAAGTGCCTGCCTGATCCGTACTGTAGTCACCGTGGACCTCAATCTGACGGAACAGAGCAGAACGATCATCGGTATCATCGGTGATCTCAGCTACCTGCGAAACCGCATCAAACGCATCGCCGACCTTGATCTCTATCTTTTTCTGCTTTAATTTCAGAACCGGCTTTGACGGATCTGCAGAGACCGAAGTCTGGGTTTCTGTCTCTTTTGTTTCCGTTTCTTTTTCCGTTTCCGATGCCATCTCTGTATCAGAAGTTTCTGTCTTTGCAGTACTTGCTTCTGTTTCTGTACTTTCGCCTGCCTGCGTTTCTTTTTCACTTACTTTCATGCTTTTTTTCTTATTCTTTTCTGTTTCTTTCGCTGTTTCTGTCTGAAGCTCATACCCGGCAACCAGCATCGTCTGCTGATCCTCACCCTGCATCTCCAGTTTCTTCCCGATTTCTTTATAAGAGGTCGCAGCCATTATCACAGCCACTGCTGCTGTCACAACCATCGCAACGGTCAGCCATCTTTTTCTTCTCATCTGTTATGCCTCCACTATAAGGAATCTTCCGTGTCCATATCGTCTTCTTTCACATCTACATATCTCTGATACTTGCCATATTTGCCGTAGCCATATTTTCCATATCCGTATTTTCCATATCCATATTTTCCGTAAGAAGCGAATCCTTTCTGACTTCTGTTGATCAGATAGCCAAGCAGTTTATCCTCCTGAATAAAAGATTCCATTCCTTTCTCAATCTGCGGAATTTCTGCCATGTCATGACGTACAACATAAAGTACACAATCTGCATATCCCGCCAGGATCGCAGCATCCGAAAACAGATATGCCGGCGGTGTATCGATGATCACATAGTCAAATTCTGACTTAAGAAAAGTCATAAGTTCTTCCATTCTGCTCTCATCCATCAGGCTGGATATATTGCCATGCACCTTTCCACCCTGAATTACCGTCAGATCTCCTTTTTTCTGCAAAACCTCTTTAACCTTGGCATTTCCCTTCAGATACTCTGCAAGTCCCTTCTGTTCTTCCATTCCAAGCATCTCTGCAACGGATGGCTTTCTGAGGTCTCCATCGATCAGAACTGTCTTTTTCTCATGCTGCATAAATGCCAGTGCCAGATTGACTGCCGCCATACTCTTTCCTTCCTGCGGAAGCGTACTGGAAACGAGCAGAACCTGTTTATGCTCCTGTTCCATCTGTTTCTCGATACGAAGCTGAGCCGCCTGCACAGACTGCTTAAATCCCCAGTCCACACGCTTGTTGCTCAGCAGAAGCTGCTGTTTTTTACTCTTTTCACGTTTCTTGACTGCAATCTCCGGTATCAGACTGATGCATCCTTTGGACGTGATCTTCTTCATATCACTTTCTTTGCGGACCGTCCTGATCAGCTGCGCATACAATGCTGCGATTGCCAGACACAAGATCACGCCAGCCAACACACCCTCCACCAGCTGCTTCATCGCTGAATAACCATTTACGGGATTTTCGCCTGCCAAAGCCCGATCCACAACCTGTAATTCAATCGTACCATTGGATCCTGCCACCCATTCCGGATACATATTCTCCAGAAGATCCAGCAGCATATTGGCATTGTTATAATTGTTTGCCGTCACCGTAACAGAAAATAAGTTGGAGTTGTCCGTATATGCAGATGATATCACATAATTCGGATTGACATTTTCTTCTTCCACATCTGCAAACAGGCGATCCTTAAAATCTCCTGTTTTCGTAACCACGCTGATACTGTTGCTCAGTCTTTGTGCAATGGAAGCATCTGTATCCGAATCTCCGGTCTTATTCACCGCATAAGTCACTTTTGCCTGATACTGCGGAACATACTGTCTGTTTCCATAAATAATAAAAACTGCAGTCACGATCACGATCAGCAATAAAAATTGCAGCCAGTACTTCTGAAAACACCGCAGTGCATCATCCATCATGCTGAAAAGATCAATTCCTTCCTGACCGGCACCATATTGCTGTCCTGTTCTCACTCTTTCTGCACGTACTTTATCACTTTCCTGCATGCTGTCCATCCTTTCCGTAAGCGTATCCGTAGTAATAGCTTCCATACTTATACTTGTGATAGCCGTTTCCTGCAATTTTCTCGCCCTTTGCCATATTCAGGACACCACCGACTACGACAGATCCTGCATCCTCCAGAATATCGATCACATCATTGACCGATGCTGCATGCACTTCATCCTGCTTCATGACCATAAAAACAGAGTCCGCATATCCGGCAATGATCTCCGCATCACGTACAATGCCGATTGGTGCCGTATCCAGGATCACATAGTCAAAACTTCCGGACAGTTCCTTCAGCATATGTTCAAATCGCTCCGAATCAAACAATTTTTCCGGCTCAGAGACTGCTTTTTTCTGCAAAATACAGGAAAACTTACGCTCGTCCTGACCATATTCAATCAAAACATCCTGAAGTGTACTCTCTTCTGTCAGATAATCATAGAGCTGTTTCTGATCTTTCATGTCAATATCAAAAAGCTTACAGACGGCAGATCTTCGCATATCACAGTCCACCAGAACTACTTTCTTACCACGCTGCACCAGATTCAGTACAAGGTTCGCTGCTGCCGTAGATTTTCCGTCATTCTCTTTCAGACTGCTCACCATCAGCACTTTATAATGATTTTCGTGCATCTTTCTGCGAAGCTTTGTGACGATCTTGTCCACAGCTTCCGCATACTGCGAAGAAGTCCTTGGATCTGTGATCAGAATCGACTTCTGTTCCTGTTTTTTCTTTACAAACGGTAACGCTCCAAAGACATCCATATCCAGCAACTGCTGTGCCTGTTCGACACTATGTACCTTGTCAGTGAAAACTGCCATTGCTCCGACCAGACCACATCCTGCAATCAGCACCAGAAGTGCCACCTTCAGTGCACTGATTGGTGCATCTGCATGATTGACCGTAATCCCATTCCCTTCAAAACTTCCAATCTTCTTCAGCAGATATCCCGTCTGGAAATATCCGGAAAGTTTCGGATAATTATCAATACCAGCTTTCAACAGTCTGCACGCACTCTCCGCCGAACTGCTTGTCGCACTCATGACAATGATGTTGGTGCTTCCGGCTGCATATGCCGAAAGATTTCCCTTCAGCTTATCCGCATCCTTTTCCTTTTTTATCTGCTCTTTCATCATATCACTGTTCAGGGCACTGACGCATCGAGATACCGCCGAACTGATCCCATTTGAATTGAATTTTGTGCCTGCATTGTCTCTTGGGATCACATAGAGATTGACACTTGCCGTGTAAGTATCCTTCTTATAGTGATCCAGAAAAATATAAGAAAACACGCCTGCCAGACATGCAAACATCAGAATAAAGAGTGCATTTCTCATCAGGCAGCGACTTATGTATTTCACATCATACGGCTGTGTATTTGCATTTTGATAATGTTCCTGATTCATCTGTCCCCTCCTACTCAACGACCACGATCAGATTTGCATTGCAGTCGTATCCTGTCTCCTCCGATGTATAATGATAATTTACCGTATAAACTCCGGCCTTTTCCGTATCAACCTTCGAAGTGATTTCGATATTCTCCATGGAAATCTGCTTACTTGCCGTACTCTGCTGTTCGCTCTCTGAAGTCCCCTCCACAGATGAAGTTATTCCTGAAACTGCAAAGGTTTCTCCTCCCTCTTCGATATAATCCAGATAAGCACTTGCATCCAGCTGTTCGCCCTTTTCCATGTATACAATATACTGATTCAATATGATCTGCGGACGCTGATTTCGCTCATCGTATCCATCCTCATAGATTTCCACACTGATCGGCAGCGTCGTCGTATAACCAACACTGTTCGTCACACTGACCGTGCACTCATAAATCCCCTTCTTCGGCTCTCCTTCCAAGACCTCCTTATCACCATCCAAAGTAATAAATGGTGTGACATCCCCGTCAATACAGTCGTCCGCCGTAAAATAAGACAACAGATCAATCTCCTGATTTTCCGGAAAACGCAATGCCTGTTCAAAGGAAAAATGTGCCTGACGATAGTCAGAATAATGAAGTGTTCTTGTAAGTGATGCCATATTGCTTGATTTATCAAAGGCCACATAAGTAATCAGGAAATCACTGTCCGTGCCTTCCTTCTTTTTGATACTGTCGATCAGTATGCTGTCCGATACGTCCCCGTCCTTCTGATCAAATGCCGTCACGCCGGAGATCAGCTTCTTCTCATCCGCTTTAATGCTTGCCGAAAACTTCTCCGCATCCGCACTGAGAACCGGCGGTTCCATATCCTTTTGCTTCTGTGCATTTGAATAATAAACACAGCCTCCAACCAGGGAAAGAACACAAACTGCCCCTGCCAAGACCTTTCTTTTGTCCATAATCGCTGTACTCCTTTATGTAGTGAGAATCGGCATCCCGTTTAATATGCGGCTCGGATTCTCCGACAGCCACATACGAATCAGCTTTTTCGGATATCGCCTCTCAAGGTATGCCACCAGTCTGTTCATCGATGGGGTACGATACTCAAAGTCATGTGCATCCGAAGCCAGCACACTGACAATCCCATCATCCAGAAACTGTTCTGCAAGATTTCTGCATCTTCTTCCAAACTGCCCAAGAACGCTCCCTTTATTTACCTGAAGTGCACAGCCCTGTTCCGCCAGAAAGTAGGCAAACTCAGGATCCCTCTGCACAAAAAGATAACGTTCCGGGTGTGCTAAAACTATATTATACCCTCTCGTCTGCAAATCGGCAACATATTTGTACACTTTTTCGACATTTTCTTCAAAATCAAACTCCACCAGGACATATCTTGTCCCATTTAACGTCAGAAGCTCCCCCAGATCCAGCAGATCTGCGGCCTTCTCATCCATAAAAATCTCCATACCTGAATAAAGCTTCACCGGAATCTCTCTGTCACGCAGTTCCGCCTGAAGCCTCTCAAAATTTTCCCTGTATTCCTCTAACGTATAATCATAATAATTCCCGTGACTGGTCGCAGCCATATGAAACACTCCGCTGCGTGCAGCCAGATCCGTCATCCGCACCGAAGTCTCCAAATCAAAAGCCCCGTCATCCAGGTGCGGGAGAATGTGTGTATGTAAATCGACCATGAAACACCTCTGCTTTCTCTTGACTTCAAAATAATTCCACCATTATACTATCTGCAACAGCTTTTCACAAGCAATGCTTTCTTTTTTGAAAAGCTATACCGCCTATCCAGGCTCCCAGCGTATTGCAGATCACATCCGTCACCTGCGCCATGCCCGTCCCGGCCGCATACTGCCAGCTCTCGATCACAATCGCCAGAACCAGTGCCAGCCAGATCCGATGCCATCCTATCAGCTCCCCGAGCGTAAGTCCCAGTGGAAAGTATAAAAAGACATTCATCAGCAACTCCCGAAAGAACTCATCCGAATAAGGTGCCATCACCACAAACTGATGCAGACCGGAAGGTGTTCTCCCCAGCACCGTGAACTTGAGGATCAGAAAAAACGATACCCCTGCTCCAAACAAATTTAAAATCTTCCAGATGTCGATTCTTATATACCTTGCTAAAATCCGCCAGAGGATAAGCAAAAATAACATGATCAGAAAGATTTGGTGATAATTCCATGCATAAACATTTACCATTTATCCAATAACCTTCTCAACAATAATAAAACTATTAAATACAGAAATAATTATACTAACTGTCGGACTCACAATCTTTCATCCCAATCTGTTTTAGTCTGCGTAGAATATTCTGTATTGGTTCAAACTCATTATTAACAATCCACTTTTGCACAGAAAAGCCACCATAAAATAAACAAAAGATGCTAAATATATCATATTTTGTAAACGTCTGTTCTAACTCACTCTTATATTTTTTAAGTGATTTAATCAATCTTTCTTTTGTTTTTCGACGTGCATATTTCGATTCTTCCTTTGGTTGTTTTATAACATCAACAAAGAATCCGTAGTATGCCATAAATAATCTTCTTAGCTCTCTTTTATAATAATTCTGCTCATTCTCAACTTTAAAAAAATCAACTCTCTCTTCATATGCATCATAGACATCTAACCTTCTTTCAGACCACTTTGAATGCATAATTCCCTCAGCATTCTGATAATAATAATACAGCGATATATCTAGCCAAGAAACCTCCCCAGCTAGATATAGAAATTTATATGTTGTAAATTCATCTTCATGTAAACGACCATTAGGAAAGCGAATATCACTGAATAACTCTTTCTTATATAATTTATTCCACGCTACAGTTGCCTGAATATTCAATTTAGATTCAAGTAGTTCCATCCCTTGCATGATTTTCGAATCAAACTTAACATCATGAATTTTTTCTAGGTATTGTGATTTTCTCACATAATTACATATACTTATCTTTGTTTTATCATTTTTTACAGCTTTATATAAGAATTCAAGATATCTTGGGTGTATCCAATCGTCGCTGTCCACAAAAGCTATCCATTCACTATCGCTATTAGCCAGTGACCATTCAATTCCAGCATTTCGAGCTGCTGACAGTCCCCTATTGACTTGGTGAATCACCACTATCCGATTATCTACTTTAGCGTATTTATCACAAATCATCGGACATCTATCAGGAGAACCGTCGTCAACAAGTATCAAATCAAAATTTGAATATGTCTGTTTAAGGATACTATCAATGCTGTGTTGAAGATACCTCTCAACATTATAGATAGGAACAATTACACTAACTTTGGGCAAAAACACTACCTCCTTCAATAATTAAAGATATCAGCTATTTTTTCAACACGAAACAAAAACAAATTTCGATTAGAGCGTGTTTAAAAATTAAATATTGCACAAAACATATATTTTAATGTCCTTTTTCATGTTAAAATAAAGAAAAAGGTGTACTGTTAATCTTAACCTCCTGTAAAATTAACTCTCGTCAGACGCAAACAGCACATTATGCTTCGTCAAACTCATCTTCATCCCAGTCTGGATACTGTTGAATGCTTCCTTTCGCCTTAATGATACGAGGCTTAAAATCTCCCTGAACTTCACTGATTTTTGAAACCGTAATTGTGAACATCCAATCATCTCCAAAATCATAATGAAGTGCAAATTTCTGTCCTTTGCAAAACCCGACCTCATCCAGTGTAATATCTGCAGAAGGTTCGTCTCCCTCCGGATCTGACTGATATGCATACTCGCTATACATACGGTTATCCATACAAAATTCATACAGATGCTCATCTATAAAATCAAATGATTCCAGGATAATCTGGCACAATTGATTTAATGTACTGTTACCGCAGATTTCGATATTTCGGTAAACATCACGTCCTCTGCCTGCAGGATATATCTTCATCGTATACTGGTTACTCATCATCCACCTCATTTCCAGATAAAAATCTCATTACTTCCTCAAAAGAACGTTCGCTTCTGGCAAATGCTTCCATTAATTCCTTACTGCGAAGTTCATCCCGTTTCTGCATCAGCTTCTCAAGCTTATCCAATTCGTTCTCATACCTGTCTTTTGCTTTCGAAACTACTTCCTTTTGTGATTCGATTTTTTCTTCTATCGGAACACTTCTTGCCATCGTTCTTATCCTTCTTTCTCTATCTGCATCAGTTCTTCATTCATTGCCGCAGCCTGAGCTCTGATGTTTGCCGCCGTCATGTTAAATGCCTTCAGGATTTCTTTCTGCGTGGCCGTAACCGCATAATCCATGCGGTATCCCCGGTCGCTCTGGCGGATCAGTTCTATCTTTTCCAGTTCCCTGATTGCTGCCGGAACCGTCATATAGTTTTTCTTCCCACTCTTTTGCATCTGTTCCTTTAAGCAGGTATAAAATCTGCTGCGGATGATCAACGCCACAAACTCTATAAATATCTTTGCCTGTACAGATTCACTTGTGTGTACACGGAAACTTTTGTTTCCAAGATAAGATTTATCCCCACGGAACAACTTCTCCGACGCATCCCTGCTCTTGTACCGTTCCAGGGCCTGTGCAGCTGTCATTTTTTCTGATGTTATTATGACAAAGTATCCACAAAGCCGGATTTCTTCATTGATCACATCACAAAGTTCACGCCCATACATGAATTTTTCATCTTTCTTCCCCTTATTATAGTAGACCAGGTCAAAGTATCTGGCAAAACCTCCGCTTTTGATCTCATACTTTGTGCCTTCATGCTTATGAAGGCATTCGGCCATTCGGTCAATCTTCGCTTCAACAGCCTCATGTTCCAGGCTTTTCTTTCTGTCACTGTAAAAAATGTGAAAATAACGTTCCTTTTCATCTGACGGATAAAGCTGTTTTTTTACAGTGGTCCCGCTTACTTTATAATCCCGGATGCTGTATTTCCGGTCTTCTTCAAACGTTCCTTTTACTTCAAGTACAAGACTTTTTACAAGTTCCTTCATCCCCTTCATCATAATGATAAACTCATATCCACACTTGTCCATGTAGTGTATGTTTTCTTTACTGAAATATCCCCTGTCCAGGATAAATCCAACATTCCGGTATCCATAACCGCCGGCTCTTTCCAGTGTATACTGCAGCTGTGACACATCCACAAAACTTCCCGGATAATCTTCATAGTACAGCGGTTTTGCATTGGTTTCATCATAAGCAATAGAATAATTTATAACAGGTGCTCCCTTGTCTTCTTTGGGATGACCGTACTCTACGAAATCAATATCACCTGCCTGACAGTTTTTATTTGTTGAATCATAAGATATGTATATCTTTTGACGGTGATCCTGTTTCTCATTCCATCCATCCAGAAATGCAAGACTTTGATCCCTTGTTATGCTGTTAATGAAACCGGAGACTTTCGTGTCACTGTAGATTTTCATCCGGTCTGTAAATAATGGATGGTTATACGCATAATCGGGATAATACTGTCCGGCATTGTTTTCTGCAATGATGGAATACACTACCAAGTCTAGAAACAAACCGCTGTTCTTTCCAATAATATCTCCCAGCATTTCATCCAGGCGATACTCCGCAATAATCTTACGCAGTACAAAATAGGCACCAGCCCTAAGGCACCCACTCCTGTAAACACTGCCTTTTATTTCCGGCAGTTCCTCAGCCGGGAAAAATTTCAAAAAGTTGGTGTTCGGATACATCAGCTCCGAACCATCCTCTGTACACTTTCCAATCGTCGTGTTCTTAGGGACAGTATACCCTTTTTCTGTATTGTAATTATGTTCATATGCATAGTAAATGTAAGTGGTTCCCTTAATTTTTTTACGAGTAATGCCAGCTGATTCCGTTGGTATTTTTACTTGAAAATCGAGATACATGGATCCTCCTTTTCGAGAGTTAATTACTTCTCTTTAATTCTACCACTTTTTCCAATTTTTTCAAGAAAAATCGCTTTTTTTCGCTGAAAGTAAAGGCTTTTGTCGTCTTTACTGTCTTTTAGGACACAAACGAGAGTTAATTATTACGGAAGTTCGCATTTTCATTATCTGGTTGTTCATCCAAAAGATTTTTTATCACACCCGTTAATTTTGTACTTGAAATTCCATCTGTATGTGGTAGATAAACAATTTCAACGCCATGTGGCTTAAATTGCCTTTCAAATTCATTCCACTGAGGTGTATCCTTCCAGTCTGATCCTACAAACATTTTATCAAAATGATATTTTTCCCAAGCTCTCAACTTATTTTTATCAATTTGTGGTACTACTTTATCCACATATTTTATAGCTGAAACAATTGCACATCTTTCTTCAAAGGAAATAACCGGTGTTTTTCCTTTTTCTTTTTGCACTAATTCATCGGTACTGACCCCAACAATTAAATAATCACATTGTTCTTTTGCTCTCTGTATAATATTCAGATGCCCAATATGAAACATATCGTATACACCTGTCGTATATCCAATTATCTTTTTCATAAACCATTACCTCTTTTGTAATATTTCATGTATTGTTAATTTTAAAAGGTAGCACCTAGGATGCTTCCAATTTTGTTCCAGTTGCTTACGCATATCCTTCTGAACATTTTGATATTGCCCCCCCGGTATAATTCTGGCATTATTTTATTTATTAGCTCCAAACAGTTTTTACATAACGCTTTTTCACTACCATACAGTGGTAATATCCCATATAACAGTGCTGCTCCACACAATACAGTACATTTATACAATATTAAATCCCTGTACTCATTTTGGGCAAACTTTGTATCCAACAGATATTTTGCTACTTCAATTTTATCAAGTTGTGCCGAAATATCTCTAACCGTAGAATCGGCATTTTGATAATAGTTGTAAAAACAATAATCAACTTTTTCTATTTTATCGGCTTGTATTGTAGTCAATGTATTAAACGCAGAATCTTCATACCTCACAAATTCCGGAAATAATTTCCCTTCTGGAAATATCTTTTTCAAAAACTCTTTTTTATAAAGTTTACACCAAAAATATCCTGGCTGTTGTAATAATATCTCATGTGAATTTGTATTTTGTTCTCCCAAAATATCTTTTACAGAATCAAAAACTTTAACCTGTTTCTTTTCTCCAGAATCATACACTAATGCATAATCTCCAACTACTTCATCACAATCATCTCTTATAGCACGTTCATATAATTTTTTACAAGCATCTCGCTCAATCCAATCATCTGAATCCACAAACAGTATATATTCACCCTCTGCCTCTTTAAATCCTCTATTCCTAGCAGCTCCTTGCTTTGTATTTTTCTCTTGAAATAATACTTTTACTTTATCAAAATTCTTATTTTTTATTGCAATCAATATATTTCGTGTAGAATCTGTTGAACAATCATCTATAATTATAAGTTCAATTTCTTCTAATGATTGATTGAGACATGAATCTATCGCTTTTTTTATAGTTTTTTCTGCATTATATGCTGGCATAATTATACTTACTTTACATTTTGACATATAAACTCACATACCCTTTCTGCTGCATCTCCATCCTCAAAGCTCCCTATTTTGCTCATGAATTCATTTAAATTTCTTTGATAAACACTGTAATCAAATCTCGTAAGTATATTACTCAATTCCGCCATATTTTGGGCAATTGGAAACGGTAATTCCCTTATATTAAAATATAATCCTCTTTCCTTTTCCAAATATTCTTCCAAATCTGGAGCATAAAGTACACACATTTTTCCAGCAATTGCCATATCAAACATACACGACGAGAAATCTGTAATAAGAATATCTGCTGCTCCGATTAATTCTTGCATATCCGAATATTTACTCATGGAGATTGCACCCTCAGGAACTACTGATGCAAGTACATTGGGATGCAATCGAGCTCCTACAATCCAGTTATCTCCTAATGCTTCTTTCAATCTTTTAAAATCCATTCCCAAAAAATCCGATGGTTTATTTGAGCGGAAGGTTGGTGCATATAAAATCAATTTCTTGTCCATTGGAATATCATAATATTTATATACTTTTTTTTTCGTAGATTCTGTATCATTAAAAAATAAATCGCAGCGAGGAGTCCCCGTCTCTAAAATTGGGCCATCATACCAAAAAGCTCTTTTAAAAATCTCCGTACTAAATTTACATCCAGAGAGTATTACATCTATTTTTCTGGAATCTCTCTTGCACATATCAATATATTCCTTTGAAAAATGTTCTGCTGCATCACCTTCAATTTTTTTCAAACGCAATGAGCTATGCCATGTTTGAATGTAAATTTGTCCTGATCTTTTTTTCCAATAATATGAATCTCCCGTTCGCATATTACAAATTACAAATTTTGCAGTATGTAGTTCTTTGAGATATTCTAATGAGAAGAAATAGACTATTTTTACCTTCTTGTCTAACCCTTCGGGAATAACCGCCCCCGGTTCAAATACCCATACCAATTCAAACTCTTCAGAATAGCATTTCATCAAACATTCTGTTATATATTTAGGACTACAGCCATACTGTTTAAAGCTATTAGCCCAAAATATTATTTTATTTTTTTTTATTGGTAAACATCTATAATATTCTCTGTATATTTCTAAACGCTTTTTTTTGAGTTCATTGATTATATTCATATAGCAACTTCCTATTCCTTACTTTTCATTATTCCTTTAATATTTTTAACAATATTCCACAAATACTGAAACTCTTGTGTACGACAATAAAAAAGAAAAACTAATCCAAATGACACTCCAAACGTTATTATTGCTTTTACAAACAAATATAATAACGATATATCTGGAATCCTATTTGTTATAAAATAGCACACTCCACCCATTACTATTACCTGTATTCCTTTTTTTACATAATCTATATAATAGTTTATAGGTGAAATTTGCATTCCACGTCTAAATACTAAATACGGATCAAACCAGGCATTAGTTGTCAATCTAGCTATGGCCGTTCCCCATAATACTCCGGGTAATCCCCAATATTTAGCAAATATAATTGATACAACAAGATTAATAATAGCCGAAATAATAGGTCGCCATTTTCCTTCTACAAATATTCCCATTGTTTGTCTATAATTAAATGGTGCAAATAACATACCTCCAATATATGTATTTACTGCAATAATCAATGAAACCGATAACGGTAATACATAATCATCTCCTATCCAAATATGAATAAATGGTGTCATGCAAATAAATAAGCATATGGAGCAAACTGAATAAAACCAAAAAGTCGCCAAATTAATCACGTTGAAAATGAATATCCTTTTTTCATTTGATTCTTTTGCATTCAGGTTTCCAATGCTAGCTGTCAAATTATTAAAAATTGTAGACAAAAAACCAGTTACTGATGTTTGTAATAATAAATAATTTGAATAAAGCCCAACTGTTACAACCCCTACAAACGAAGAAATAATAATATTATCTGTTGAATTTAATGAAATAGTACCTATTTTATACAAAATAAGTGCTTTAATATTCTCTTTTATTTGTGTCAATTCATTTTTCTCAAGAGGTTTAACATTTTTTTTCTTTAAAAATGGAAATTCTTTACTCGAATATATATACGTTATAATATTTTGTACAACTCCAAATGTAATTTGTATTCCCAAATATAAAAAATAGTTTTCGAATCTAACCAGGCAAATAATTTGTATTATCGCCATTACTATATTACTTCCAAAAGATATTACATTTATAATATAATTCTTTTGGTTTGCTGTAACAAAAGTTCCTCTATAAGAAAATAAGTATGTTGATGCAGAATTAAATACATACATCAAATAAATAATTCGAATATTGGGAATAGAATTAATATCTTTTATAATATACGGTAAAAATGGCAGTATGAGTAACCCCAACGTCAACACTACCACAAATAACACATGATAGATTTTAGAATACAATCTCATTAATGAGCATATTTTTTCTTCATCTTTTTTCGCAATCGGTTTATATAAACTAAATACTATTGCCTGTCCAACCCCAAGTTCAGCAAAGGAAAGGACAGTAAGAATATTAGAAAATAATCCACTTACACCCAAATAAGTCGATCCTAAAACATTAATAAATACTGTTCTTGTAACAAATCCCGTAATTGTCAAAATTAATTGACCTACAAGTCCTGTCATAATATTATTTAGCGAATTTTTAATCCTCATTATTTTTCCTCTTTCTTTTTAACATATATCCAATACTGCCTATTTGTACTGGATTCATTGAACGAATAATAAGTTACCTATTTCCAAACTAGAGAATTCTCTAATATCCTTCTCAATTAAAAGCTTACTTTAATGAATTTATACACAATTTCTACGTATCTTATTTTACTGTTTTATATATACTGTATAAATCAATACAAGAATAATTAATACACATAAGTTTAAAAATAATATAAAACTTCCCTGAAAGTGCTTTGCTTTTGCTTATTTCTTTTTTATATTTTAGAAAATTCTCCCTAATTACTTTCTGTGCTTCTACATTTCTTGCTTTCTTTGCTTCTTGGTATAAAGAAAGAATAATTTGGAAAAGTCTACTATATTCCTGTGCTACCAAATCTATATATCCAAGCTTTTGTAACACTTTTACTCTTTCTTCACTTACAGTAAAACTTTCTAGTTTTTTTTCATTAAATTTACTGTGAATAATACTTCCTTCACGCATTATATAATAATACAGTTTGTCTGGAATATATGTCACTTTTAAGTTTTTTTGAAATGCCTGCGTACACCACATTTCATCTTCATGACGAATAGAAATATATGGTATTTTTAACATCAAATCTTTTCGAAGCAATTTTGTAGCTCCAGACGCTGCTACCCCACCAAGAAGATATAAATTTTCGAACAGTTCTTTTGATGTACTCGCTTGATAAATTTCTCCCATTACTTTATCTTCGCTTGGTTCCTGTCCCTCTTCTATTTCTTGATATTGATACTGTATAATATCTGATGGATATTCATTCATAACTGCAAAAACTCTTTCGACTGCATTACTTTTAAGATAATCATCCCCATCTAAATACATAACGTATCTACTTGATGCCTCTTTAGTTCCTGCATTCCGTGCAGATGATAGACCGCCATTTTTTTTATGTATTACTTTTATTCGATTATCCATTTTTAAATATTGATCACAAATATTACTACTACCATCGGTTGATCCATCATCTACAAGAATTATTTCAATATCAGATTCTGTTTGATTAATTGCTGATTCAATCGTTTTCCTAATGTATTTTTCAACATTATAAACTGGAATAATAATTGACACCTTTGACATAATCCGCTCCCCTAATACTATTTTTCATAAAACAATTATCTTCATATATAACAAACTATAAAAACAATCTATGATACATTACTTTTATTCTCATACTCGCTATAAACAATCCCTCTTTTACTGCATATAAGTATACTTTTCTTCTGTCGTTTTTATTTAGTACAGAATTATTTAATGCATAAATAACAGCTAAATCGAATATTTTCATAAGCTTTTTCTGATCAAAATATCTATTTTTTTTATTGTGCAGTCGAATATGATTAAGGCAATCAACAAATGTTTTTAGCCCCTCTTCTGTATAAGACTCATATTCTCCCAAACAATACTTCATGAACATCTTTTTTTCTTCTTTTGCTCCATCAAATCCTATATCTTCAAAACGTATTTCCATTAATTTATTCATCATTTCATAATATTGTTCATCTTTCTTTTTTGTAATTTGCTCTCCATGTATTCGATATTTCAGCAATACTTCTGGCAAAGTTGCTATATTACTAACTTTTGCCACATTCCACCATAAATAATAATCTTCTGCCCCCAGAAATTTTAAATCATATTCCAACTTATTTTGTTGAAGCACTGTTTTTCTCATCATTACAGTTGGATGCGCTACACATGAATTAAAAATCAATTCTGCTTTAAGCTGTTTTGAATCCGTAGTATATAAACATTTTTGTTCTTCAATTTCCTCTCCAAATATACAAATTCCCGTTCCTAATACTCCTACATTCTTATTTTTATCCAAATACTTAACCTGTTTTTCAAAGCGTGTATCTATAGCAATGTCATCTGCATCCATTCTTGCAATATATTCTCCAGTTGCGTAATCTAATCCTCTATTTAAAGTAATCACTATTCCTGAATTTTTTTTATTTTCTAAATAAACAATTCTATCATCTTGAAATGATAAAATTATATTTTTGGTATTATCCACAGAGCCATCATTAATTATAATAAACTCATAGTCTGTATATGTTTGACTCAATATACTTTCTATAGCTCTCCTTATATATTTTTCCGCATTATATGCCGGCATTATTACACTTACTTTTGGCATAATATTACTCTCACTTTCTATATTTTATCTTCTATATTTTAAATTTGCCATTTTTGCATAACCGATTAACAACAAATATTTCCTTTCTAATATCCATCGACCTTTCCTATCAGCCAATCCACACACTTCAATAGCAGTTCTTAGTTGTTTATCATTACAAAGATCTATTATTTTTTTCTTCTTTCTTTCCTAGATAAAGTCGAAGTTTTATAATAATAATTACATATGGAGCTATAAGCCCCCCAATATTAGCTGCTTTAAATAAGCTGTTTGCAATTGTTGGTTATCCTCCCAAGCTTTCTTAATTGCTACACTTGTATTATCAGCAGCCTTTTTACATGCCTCAAAATAATCTTCATGGAATCTATGTACAGCACTCTTTTTGTTTACATACCGATTGTAATACGCTTTTTTTATATAAGCAATTTGATTGGCCTGACCAAATGCATATATATTAAATATTCTATCTTCTGAAAATTTTACACCAACCGAAAATTGAAGTTGTTCATTTTTCGTATTCAGTTTGTTCGGATCAGGGCTGTCAGTTTACAAGCAATGAGTACATAAACTTTCTCAAAGAAAACCAGATCCGTCAAAGCATGGATGGTAAAAGCCGCTGGGCTGACAATATCATGATTGAACGATGGTTCCGGAGCTTCAAGTACGAGGAAGCATATCTGACCCAATATAACAATATCAGAGAAGCAC
>OGQG01000818.1_pt1 | contig 28292 bp, 19 predicted proteins | sample 1553201 | NCBI WGS metagenome assembly OGQG01 (sample SAMEA2579925, study PRJEB22360) | human gut metagenome | biome: human gut; feature: human-associated habitat; material: faeces | place: Denmark | collected 2008/2010
CTGTCGAAGTAGTACAGGGCGTTTGCCGATATACGGCTGTGGAACGAGAACGAGCTGTCGGGCATACACTCCGAGAGCTTTTGCAGGATATAACTTTTACCGATACCCGATTTTGCCAGACACAAAACCGAAAAGGGATTGGCCGACTTGTGCGACGCCAACGCCAAGAACAGGATAAGGGCGTTACGGTCTTCACCCAAAATGCCGATGGTGTTCAGTTGCTCCGTCAGACTGCCCGACAGGTTCTTTTCCGAAAGAAAACGTACCGCTTTGCGTCTGTCTTCCTCGCTCGGAGAAAAAGCCTGCTGCGGGGATTTGCCCGTGTAACGTAACTGTTGCAGGCGGTATTCTTCCAACTGCAAGGTAAGGGTATAAAGGCTGCGGCTGGCTTCGAGGAGTTTCAGACCCCATTTGTCACAAAGGGTTCTTTGAAGCTTATCGGTTTGGTTGTCATTGTATAAATCCAATGTGGTGCGCTGCGGCGGATAGTCATTGTACGTGATGCGGAGCGTGCAAACCATGCGTTCCACTTGCGACAAATCCACTCCGCCCAGCACATCAACCGTTAACAGGTCATCCGTATAGGTGATGAAACGGGAGTTTGTAATCTGTAAATTCTTCATGCTGTAATTGTTTAAATGTCAGGCACGAAATAACACAGATTATACGAGAAATGAAAATGAAGTTATTAACACAAGGGGATGACTGACAACCATTTCCCTCTTTTCTTCCGATAGTTTTAAGGGATTGGGTCATGCTTCGTTTTTCATGTATATTTGTCCGTTTTTCTCTTTCTTTTTTTAGTCTGATGATTGGGGCTTTCTTCATAGGGTCTTTCTTTATTCAGTCTATTCAAGGGAGAGAACAGATATGAAGCTATTGAACAACTCAGGGATCGGTCTATAAGGATAAGTACAAGAAGTATTTCTTTTAACAAAAATGCGTGACATCAAAAGGAGGGGATAAATAGAGATTACCCCTGCCAAAAAGTGACACTTTTAAATTTACTGATTCTGTTTTCTTGCTTGGGGGCTTTCATACGTTACAGATAGTCAAAAAGAACATGCCCTATCCATGGTTCATTAGGGTATGTTCTTGCATGGCTAATTCTATTTGGGGGCTTTCTTCTCTGCAAGACAAGGAGTTTTGCTCTTTATTGATTCAGTTTCCTTTCCTGTTCTATCTGTACCCGCTGCCGTTCTATCTCTTTTTTGAGTTCCTGTTCTGTCGGTAGATAAAGCATGTATTTGGACGCAAAAATCTGGTTGCTGTCATTGAGCAGGCTATATTTTACAATGGTCTTGTCTTTTTCGGTACACAGGATAAGCCCGATTGTCGGATTATCGGTTTCCTGCCGCATCTTGTCCTCAAAATAGCGTACATACATATCCATCTGACCGATATCCTGATGGGTAAGCGGTTCGGCTTTCAAGTCTATGATTAAAAAGAATTTGAGTATATAGTTATAAAATACCAAGTCCGCATAAAAGTGTTTGCCCGTGTCGGTGGTAAGTCGGTACTGGCGACCCACAAAAGCGAAGCCCTTGCCTAATTCCTGCAAGAAGTTCTGCAACTTATCTATAATTGCCTGTTCCAGTTCATTCTCCCTAAAGTCCGTATTATCCTTTAAGCCTAAAAATTCCAGTACATAAGGGTCTTTGATAATGTCTTTCGGCTCTTGCCTGATTTCTTTTTCAGTAGCTTCATCCTTGACTATTTGGGTATTGTGGCTCATAAGCATCCGTTCGTAATAGAGGTTGCCGATTTGCCGTTCAAGCGTTCTCGTACTCCAGTTGCAATCTATGGTTTCCTGCATGTAAAACAACCTTGCCTGCTCGTTCCCTACTTTTAAAAGCAGGCGGTAATGTGTCCAACTCAATTCAGGACGCAGTGCGTCACATTTTGGATAAACGAGGTAAAAGTTACGCATGTGGCGCAGGTTACTTTCATCAAAGCCACGACCATGTTTTTTTAGTCAGTTTTTGGGATAATTGTTTGAGAACCTGTTTGCCATATTCCGCCCTTTCTTTTCCCTTTTGTTCATCTTCGACGATTACTCTGCCGATATGCCAGTATGCCCTGACCATCGTAATATTGGCGGTACGGTAAACCGCAGCACGTGCCTCTTCGATTATTTGGTTAATCGTGTCGTAAAGGATACTGATTCCTTTTGTTATTTCTCCATTTGTCGCCATGTCATTCCAATAATTTGTACGCAAAGGTAGTAATTTAAAACGACTTGAAAACAAGGGGATTACTTTCTTTCATGCTCCGCAGGAACAGAGGGGCTTTCTTTATCGGGGCTTTCCTGTAATCGGATAAAAGGGAATGTAGCAACCCTATAAAAACAGAACGCTGTTTTGACATGTTTTTTCAATGAAATAAAATCCCGTTTATAGAACCGGAAAAATCCCTTAAAACTATCGGAAGAAAAGAGGGAAGACAAACAAAAGACCTGTTGATAACTTTTTTGTAAGAAGCATTCTGCCTCTGTTTTTTGCCCTCTTTTTTTCTTTTTCTATTGCTTTCAGCAATAAAAAACCGCCTCGTTTGAAGCGGCTTTAATTTTTAGTAGAACTCAATTTTACAATCTGATATAGCATATATTCTACCGTCCGAAAGTTCTATATTGTTTTCAGATATTTTACCTGTTAACAAACCTAACTGTTCTGCTCCTTGTTCTATTTGTTTCCGCCAACCTTCAATGTCAGAATGGTAAACAACAGCATATAATCTTTCTCCTTGAGGGGTAATAACATAGCATCCATCTTCTGATACTCCTCCACTTTTAGGTAAGAAAGGCTTAATAAATGTTGTTACTTTCTTAAAATCATCAGATTGAGAAATTTGGATATAAGATACCTCTATTCCCTCTACTTTTTGATAGCCTGGTAAATCAATCATATTATGGTGTAATTTCAAATTTAAAATTATTAATACCTGCGTCTTGAAAGACTTTCGTGTAATGGCTTGCAAGTTCTGGACTATTTGTGTGATACGTTACACCGCCAGGGAATGCAGCAGAATATTTTTGAGCTTGTGAGAGCATATTTTGTTGTTCTACAATAGCAAACGGTTTATTTCCTATTTTACTATTGGGGTTTCGTATTGATTTAGACCAATCTTTTACATATTTAGCTTCTATGGCAGTATTTTTACCACCAATTTTAGTTATATTATCAGCTACTCCTGAAACAATTTCTCCATTTATAATAGCTGTATATTTTCTACTATTAAATGGAGTATCTCCATATAGGGCTCTTATACGCCTTTCATATTGATGCCCCTTTTTCGTTGCTTTACCACAATCCAATCCCAACGGGTCAATCTGTGTATTGGGATCGAAAACATATCCGTATAGCGTAGGATTACCACCCGCCAAACCTATGGGGTCTTGGCTGATGTAGTTTCCTGTTTTTGGATCATAGTACCTAAAGCGATTATAATTTTGAAGCGCTCGCAGCATCGAATCAGACGATCGCTTATTCGCCGCTTACGGCCGTGCACGAAAACAAAAAGACCGGATTCAAAATCCGGTCTTTCCCGTCGCAGCGACTTCGGCTACGAACGACAGTGTTGAACTACCTGGACTCGAACCAGGAACGACAGAACCAAAATCTGCTGTGTTACCATTACACCATAGTTCAATCCGATGCTCGAAAGCAGGTGCAAAGGTACGGCAAAGAATCGAAATTTCAAAAAAAATCCTCCGCGAATGGTAAGCCTGCGAAAAATTTCCACGAAAAAAGTGAAAAATAAAGGCCCGAATCACCGGACTCACCCACTACGGCACAGGGATTGCGGCGCTCCGACTCCATCGATAAAATCGAAAATTCAATGCAGTAAGATATGATTATAACCATGATTCTGATTTTTGTGCTCGGGTACCTCTGCATCGCGCTCGAACACAAACTACGCATCGACAAGGCCGCAATCGCCCTGCTGATGTGCGGTGCGCTATGGACGGTATTGAGCCTGCTGGGCAACGACGCCCAGATCGGCACGCAACTGATCGAGCAACTCGGCGATACGAGCGAAATCCTCTTCTTCCTGATCGGCGCCATGACCATCGTCGAACTGATCGACCGGCACGGAGGATTCCACGTCATCACCGACCACATCAAAACCCGCAACAAACGCAAACTGCTTTGGCTGCTATCGATCATCACCTTCTTTATGTCCGCCGTGCTGGACAACATGACCACGACGATCATTATGATCATGCTGCTGCGGCGTATGATCAGCGGACAGAAAGAACGATGGATCTTCGCCAGCGTCATCGTCATCGCGGCCAACAGCGGCGGTGCCTTTTCGCCCATCGGCGACGTAACGACCATCATGCTCTGGATGCGGGGCAACGTCACCTCGGGCCTGCTCGTGGCCAAACTGTTCCTCCCGGCCCTGGTATCGGTAATCATTCCCACGGCCATCGCCTGCCGTTATATTCCCGACGAAAACGCGCATCCCGAAAAATTAGACACGGCGCCCAAGCTGCCGCCGTTCGTCGGCCCGCGCTTCAGCCACTTCGTTCTCGTTCTCGGTGTCGGCGGGCTGCTGTTCGTGCCCATATTCAAGGCTGTAACGGGACTGCCGCCCTACCTGGGCATGCTGATATCGTTGGGTGTGCTGTGGGTCTTCACGGAGCTCGTCTATGACCACAAACAGAACATGGAGGAATCTATCAAAAACCGGGTGTCGAAAGTACTCAAACATATCGATATGCCCACGATCCTCTTCTTCCTGGGTATTCTGATGTCGGTCGCAGCATTGCAGAGCGCCGGTTTGCTGACCGACTTCGCCGACTTCCTGGACAAAAACGTACACGAAGTCTATACGATCGCCGGAATCACCGGTCTGCTGTCGGCCGTAATCGACAACGTGCCGCTGGTGGCTGCCTGTATGGGTATGTACCCCGTCGTCGATACGGCAGCCCTGGCCTCGAGCCTCGACCCGGTTTATATGCAGGCGTTCGTACAGGACGGTATCTTCTGGCACCTGCTGACTTTCTGCGCCGGCGTGGGCGGCAGCCTGCTGATTATCGGATCGGCCGCAGGAGTAGTGGCGATGGGACTGGAAAAGATCGAATTCGGCTGGTACCTGCGTAAAATCACGCTGCTGGCATTGGCCGGGTATTTCGCGGGCATGCTGGTTATTTTCCTCGAACATTTGCTGCTGGGCTAAAGAGCATAACAACAAAAAAAGGGCTGTCTAACAAGTTTCAGACAGCCCTTTTTTATTTGTACTGCTTATTCGAGAGCTTTTCCGAATACGCGATTCTAAAAGGATTAAAAAACTTGTTGGACAGCCTTTTTTACTTTTTCCTTCCGTTGCTTCCGGGACAAGATTCCGCATCAGCGAACTTTGGACATGAACTTCTCACGATCAACGACATAGCGGACGTGAACCCCCTCGCCGATCATCCCTTCGGCATCGCGGGCCCCGACATTGAAGGTGAGCTTACGCCCTTCGACTTCGGTCAGCACGGCGGATGCGACGATTTCGGCACCGACGCCCGAAGGCTTGATATGGGTCACGTTCATCTCGGCACCGACGGTCGTCGAACCTTCCGGCAAATGGTCAGCCACAGCCTTCATCGCCGCATTTTCCATCAGGGCCACCATAGCCGGCGTAGCGAATACCTGCAAGTCGCCCGATCCCATCGTTGCAGCCACGTTGCCGCCATCGACCGTTACCTTACTTTGTGCAGAAAGTCCTTTTTCCATCATAATACAACCGTTTTTTATTGCGTTAATAATTCAGAATCATTATCTTTGAACATAGCTTTAGATAGGAGGCGCCTCGGAAAACCGGGAACAAGTCCCGTTTTCGCTCGGCTTTCACTATCTTTGGCAGAAGATAGGATTCGGTTCGGCAATTTTCGAGAACAAGTTCTCACAATTGCCCTCACATTTCACTATCTTTGAATTGCGAAGAGGATTCGAAATCCGTCCGCTTCGGACAGAAGCGCCCTCTCCGCCCTTGTGTTTCATCCTGACAAAGGTACGAAAATTCCGGTTCCGATGAAAAAGTGGTTTTTCCTATCCCTGGTATTGCTGCTCTCCCTGCCCGGGCAGGCTTCGGCCCGACACGGACAGCCGGGCCGATGGCACACCTCTTTCGAAATCGGACACGACGGCGACACGATCTCGGTCGTCCCCATAAAACCCGTCTTCGTATTCAGCAAAAAAGCTGACCTGCGCCGTTACCGCAAACTGGTCGAAGCGGTGAAGAAAGTCTATCCCGTAGCCCAAGCCGCCAAAGCACAAATGGTTCAAATGGAGGCGGAACTGCTCCGGCTCGAAACGAAAAAGGAACAGAAACAATACATCAAAGGCATCGCCGCAGCGATCAAAAAGGAGTACACGCCCGTGCTGAAACACATGACCCGTACCCAGGGCCGCGTGCTTCTGAAGCTGATTGACCGGGAAACGAAATACACGGCTTACGAAATCCTCCGGGAGTTCCGGGGCGGCTTCGTCGCGGGATTCTGGCAAAGCGTATCGCGTATCTTCGGACAGAATCTCAAGTCGGAATACGACCGAGAAGGGGACGACAAGGTACTCGAACAGATCGTTCTCTATTACGAAGCGGGGCTGCTGTAAACCGCATCCGCCCGCCGTTCACAGACAATCGCCCCTGTTTTCCGTCCGTCTGCAACCTCCGCAGCCACCGACGGCACGATCGAATGCCATCCACCCTCCCATTCGACAGACGAAAATACCCATACGGGCACGATCTCCGGACCACTCCGTCAAAATACAAATATATTTGTATTTCTGTTCGGCATTTTCATAATCTTTGGCTTCGCCTCAAACGCTTCGATCCGACAAAGTGCAGATAAACTTGCTTCCGCACCCGGCTTTTTTCTAATCTTTAACGTCGTTCAAGCATTCCGCCTCAGCAAAATACAAATAAAATTTGCTTTTGCACGCAGTTTATTCGTATCTTTGACTTCGTCTTAGATACTCCGCCTCGGCAAAATGCAAATAAAATTTGCTTTTGCGCTCGGCTTATTCGTATCTTTGCAACGATCGGACAAAATTGCCCGACTTACTTAACCAATTATCGTTCAAATTCTTTATCGTATGAAAAAACTGTTCATTTTCTCGGCTCTCATCACCCTGGCGCTGGGGGGGGGAAGTTGCAGCGACAGCGAAACAGATGAGTTTCAGAACATTCTGATTCCTCAGGATAACTTATCGGCCTCGATTTCGGCCGATGCGTTGTCCCATACCATCGGTTTCGAAACGACCCAGAGCTGGACGGCATCCGTGCGTGAAACCTCGCGTGCCGAAAGCTGGATCTCCATCAACCCCACTTCGGGCGACGCCGGCAAGCACACGATTACCGTCACGCTCACCGAAAACGAAACGACCGAATCCCGCCAGGCGGTCGTCACCATCTCCTGCGGCGGAGAATCCGCAAATATCTCCATCACCCAGCGGGGCGTGGGACAAGACGAACCGGAAGACCCGAATAATCCCGACAATCCTCAAAAGCCCGAACATCCCGACGTAGCACCCGAAGACCGGCTGACTTGGGTAGAAACGACCTACACCGAGGTTTACAGCGACGGTTCCAGCACCGACAAGAGTTACCTGCTCTTCGAATACGATGCCGAAGGTCTTCTGACCGGTTACGACCAATACGATTACGATTCGGAACAGACCGACAAAATCAATGCCTCCTATGAAAGGACGCTCAAACGAAGCGAAGGGAAAATCACGGACGAAGAAAAATGGTTCGAAATCGACGGCAGCAGCTACGAAGGAATGCCCCTTCCCAACTCGGGCGAATACGCCAAGGAATACCGCCTGAATGCAAGCGGTCTGGTAAGCGGCTACACCGACCCGGACGGCGCCAGCCAGACTTTCACCTACAACGCCGACGGCACGCTGGCTCGCTCGGAATACCGCGATCCTTCCTATCCCGAAGCGAATTCTACCGCGACACTTACCTGGCAGGACGGCAACATCGTTTCCATTTCGACCATCGACGGACGGGATAACGAAACAACGACATTCTCCTACACCGAACACCTCAACCCCTGGAACGGCATCGACATAGGTGCCTTCATGATCGGCGATGCAGAGGAGTCCGCCATGCTGCTCGGCATCAGCGGTACGACCGTTAAGAACCTGCCCGCCAGCCGTCAAGACGGCAACAGCACTATGACCTACACCTACACGTTCGACGCCGAAGGCCGCGTCAGCACGATCGTGACCGAAGAGAATTGGCAGGACGGCGGCGGCAGCGGCAGCGAGCGCACGGAATATACGCTCCACTACGGTCCCCAAACCGTTTCGAAACCCGATTACATCCCCTACCTGACCAAACAGGAAGTCGTGGACGAAGGAACGCTTCCCTATACATTCTCGGAAGACAATCCGGACGAAAAATGGTACGGTGTAAACGCCTACACCTCCTATGCCAAGATCCGCAGCACGATGTCCGACGGCAGAACCAGCGAAAAAACCGAATATCGGCAGATCAACATCAATCCCTCGACTCAGGAAGGTCTTGTATTAGGCTACCTTTACATCACGCAGGACGAAGCGGACAACTTCCGGCTCGTTTCGACCTCTTTCAACGAGATTCCGCTGGGTGAAAACGAGATAAACCCCCACCGTTTCGTCTATACGCTGGAATATAACTGCTTCACGGTCAATCTGGAATTCGACGTGTTCTATCCTTCCTGCACAGTCTTCGATCCTGCGACCGGTGAACAGAAAACCCACTGGATGCCGATGCTTCCGCTCGACAAGAACTGTTTCACGGTATCCGAACCGGAACTGCGGTATATGGGTGAAAATACGGACGAAAACGGCCCTATGAGCGAATACTACTACCGACAGGAGTATCTTTTCCAGGTCAATCGGGATGTGGAGCCTACGGAATACGACTACCAGTTGTTGAGCCGTCATATGTACGTCGCACACTATTAAACCGAAAACACGGGGCACAGCCCCATCAGACAACCCCTCCGAGAACTCGGAGGGGTTGTGTCTTTGTCGCCGACACCGAGGAAAATCAGCACCTCCGTTGCGATTCTGCGAATAGTTTTATATATTTGCAAGCGAAAAATCCGGAGCGGACCTGCAACGGCCGAACAGGGAGAACGATTTGCCCGACACCGCTTTAGCTTTGTCCGGACTGAAAAAACCGACTGCAACGACGGCTCCGCAAAACGAAAAATGCTCCAGCGTCGGGCGGCACCGTTTCCCGGCATACGATAACGAACCGAAACTATGTTTGAAAACTTAACCGATAAACTCGAACGGTCCTTCAAGCTGATCAAGGGCGAAGGCCGCATCACCGAAATCAACGTCGCCGAAACCCTCAAGGAGATCCGCCGGGCGCTGATCGACGCCGACGTCAATTACAAGGTAGCCAAATCCTTCACCGACGAGGTGAAGCAGAAGGCCCTGGGACAAGACGTGCTCAAGTCCGTCAAGCCGGGACAGATGATTACCAAGATCGTCCGCGACGAGTTGGCACAACTCATGGGCGGCACGGCGACCGACATCAAGCTGGAGGGCACGCCTGCGGTCATCCTGATCGCCGGTCTGCAAGGCTCCGGTAAGACTACCTTCTCGGGCAAGCTGGCGGCGATGCTCAAGAGCAAGAAGGGACGCCAGGTGCTGCTCGTGGCGGGCGACGTCTATCGTCCTGCGGCCATCGACCAGCTCAAGGTGTTGGGCGGACAGATCGGAGTCGAAGTCTATACCGAAGAGGGGAATAAAAATCCGGTGCAGATCGCCGAAAATGCCATCAAATACGCCCGTCAGCACGGTTTCAACGTCGTGATCGTCGATACGGCGGGCCGTCTGGCCGTCGATGAGGCGATGATGCAGGAGATCACGGCGATCAAACAGGCCGTGAAACCAGGCGAAACGCTCTTCGTGGTCGATTCGATGACGGGTCAGGATGCCGTGAATACGGCCCGCGAGTTCAACCAGCGGCTGGATTTCGACGGCGTGGTGCTTACCAAACTCGACGGCGATACGCGCGGCGGTGCGGCGATCTCGATTCGTGCGGTGGTGAACAAACCGCTGAAGTTCATCTCCAGCGGCGAGAAGATGGATGCCATCCAGGTATTCCATCCGGAACGTATGGCCGACCGTATTCTGGGCATGGGCGACGTGGTATCGCTCGTGGAACGCGCCCAAGAGCAGTACGACGAAGAGGAGGCCCGCCGCCTGAAGAAGAAGATCGTCAAGAACCAGTTCAACTTCAACGATTTCATGGGACAGATCGCCCAGATCAAGAAGATGGGCAACCTCAAGGATCTGGCCTCGATGATCCCCGGTATGGGCAAGGCTCTCAAAAATGTCGAGATCTCGGACGACGTATTCAAGCAGACCGAAGCGATCATCAACTCGATGACTCCCCTCGAACGCGAGAAACCCGAAATCATCGACGCCAAGCGCCGCGAAAGGCTCGCCAAAGGCAGCGGTACGACGATGGCCGAGGTGAACAAACTGATGAAGCAGTTCGAAGACACGCGCAAGATGATGAAGGCCGTCGCCGGAGGCAATATGAAAATGCCCAAATTACCCGGACGCGGCTTCCGCAGATAAGCGGAATGAATACTTCGCCAACTACTTTATACCCCTTCGGTTCGGGCTCCGAACCAAAGGGGTTTTCCTTATGACATCTATCATATAATCGACCCGCTTCCGGGCAAATCCGGCATCCTCTGCAACCACGCACCGGCAGCGGAAAGGCGATTCACACATACTCTCCGAAATCGGTGTCAGCTCATAATTGGGCAAGCAGAATGCAGGACAAATCCGAAAAGGCTTCGCCCGTAAACACGAAGAACGGATTCGTCCGGAACACCTTGCAGACGAGTACAAGAAAAATATACAGAAATAGGAAAAAACCGGAGAGGAAAACACAACGCGAAGGACCGAAGAAAACGCGTTTTTTCCGGCCCGATCTTCCAATCCGTCCGATAACGGGCTTTTTCCGGAAAAACAGCGGTGTCGAAAAGAGCCGCAACCTCCCTCGGCCCCCCTTATCCGAAAAACGCCACCGACCGACACCTTCTGAACATAGAAAGATGACGCTTCATTTGGCAGGGGGTATTTTTTTCGCTATCTTTGTAAAAGATAGGAGGCGGTTCGGCAATCTTAGCGTGCAAATCCGTGCGATTGCTCTCGGCTTTCACTATTTTTGGAGCAGGCAGCATGGCGGCCCGGCATGAAAAACAAGTTCGTTCGTTTTATGCGGTCCTCGCTTTCACTGCCTTTTCGTGAGAATCAGACAACAGACATCCTATGCACAAGGCCGGTTTCGTCAATATCATCGGAAATCCCAACGTCGGCAAATCGACGTTGATGAACGCACTCGTAGGCGAACGCCTCTCGATCATCACCTCCAAAGCCCAGACCACGCGCCACCGCATTCTGGGAGTGGTCAGCGGCGAAGATTTCCAGATCGTCTTCTCGGATACGCCGGGCATCCTGAAACCCAGCTACAAACTCCAGGAATCGATGATGAAGTTCGTCACCGGCGCCGTGAACGATGCGGACGTAATCCTCTACGTCACCGACACGGTGGAACAGAGCGACCGTTCGAACGACATCCTCGAAAAGATCCGCCAAAGCGATATTCCCACCCTCGCGGTAATCAACAAGATCGACCTCACGACGCCCGAAAAGCTCGAAGAGCTCGTCGATAAATGGCAGGCGCTGCTGCCGGCCGCCACGATCGTCCCGGTATCGGCACGCGAGAATTTCAACATCAAGGGACTTTTCGACCTGATTCTGGAACGGCTGCCCGAGGGAGAAGCCTTCTACTCCAAAGATACGCTCACGGACAAAACGCTGCGATTCTTCGCCTCGGAAATAATCCGCGAAAAGATCCTGCGCAACTACGACAAGGAGATCCCCTACTGTTGCGAAATCGCGATCGAAGCCTACAAGGAGGAACCGACGATCGACCGCATTTCGGCGGTCATCTATGTCGCACGCGACTCCCAGAAGGGTATCCTGATCGGGCACAAGGGCGAGAAACTCAAAAAAGTCGGACAGCAGGCCCGCGAGGACATGGAGCAATTCCTCGGCAAGAAGGTCTTCCTGCAGTTGTACGTCAAAGTAAACGAGAACTGGCGCGATAACGAACGGCAACTCAAGCGCTTCGGGTACGAACAAGAATAATCACAACCAAATCGGGGTGTCGTGGCATTGCGCAAATTTATCCTGAAAATCATCCTATTGGGGACGCTGCTGAGCAACGCCGCCACTGCCGACGCCCAATACAACAAAGACTATTTCTACTGGGCCAGCCGCCGTTGCCTGATGAACCGCGAATATCAGGAGGCGATTCGTGTGCTCAACATCCTGTTGCGGGCCGATCCGGACGCCGCAGAGGGCTATTTCCTGCGGGGCGTAGCCAAATTCAACCTCGACGACCTGCTGGGTGCCGATACCGACTTTTCGGCTGCCATCGTCAAAAACCCCGTATTCACGACCGCCTACATCTACCGGGCGCTGACCCGTACGCGCATGGGCAACTACGACGACGCGCTGCAGGATTTCCGCGAGGCGATCGACCTGAGGCCCGACCTGCCGGACGCCTATTACAGCCGGGGCTATACGCGCCTGCAGAACAAGCAATACGAGGAGGCGATCGAGGATTTCGACAAATTCATCTTCCAGGAAAACAAGGTAGCCGACGCCTACATCGGCCGCGGCACAGCCTACCTGTACCTGAAGGACACCGTACGGGCCCTGGAAAATTTCGACCAGGCGATCCGCACCAACCGCGAAAATCCCAACGGCTATTACCAACGCGGAACCTTGTTGCTGCAAAAAGAGGAGTATGCCCGAGCCGAAGCCGATTTCGACATGTCGATCCGCTGCGACTCGGCTTTCCTGCCGCCCTATTTCAACCGGGCGGTGGTCTATTCCAACACCAACCGTCCGATGCAGGCCCTCGCGGATTTCGACCGGGTACTCCAACTGGACTCGACCAACTCGTTCACCTATTTCAACCGGGCGATTCTCCGCACCCAGATCGGCGATTACAACCGCGCACTCGACGACTTCGACCGCGTGGCGCTCTACTCTCCCGGCAATGTCCAGGTCTATTACCTGCGTGCCATGCTCAAAACCCGCTTGGGCGACCTCGAAGGCGCCGAGCGCGACTACACCCGGGCCATCGAACTCTACCCCGACTTCGCCAACGCCTACCTGAACCGCAGCGCCCTGCGTTATGCGTTGCATAACCCCAAGGCTGCGAAACGGGACGAAGAGATCGCCCAGCGCAAGATCGCCGAATACAAATCCCACCTGAAGGACAGCACCTACTCGATCTATGCCGATACGACGCAACGGATGGACAAACTGCTGGCCTTCGACAACCAATTCACCAACAACTACTTCGACCGCATTTCGGAACAACCGAGCCTGGGCCGCAGCAACATGCGTCTGCTACCCTTGTTCCGCTTCACCCTGATGCAGCCCGATACCTCCCGGATCGAGGCGTCGAACCGCTATACCCTGCAACGGGTCAAAGACTTCGAGAAAAAACTGGACAATCCCTACCTCGTCCTCTCCAACCGGCCTACGAACATCGATGCGGACTCTTTGGCGATGCTCGACAGCCGCTATGCCGAAATCCTGTGCCAGAATCCGCGCGACTGGCTCCTGCAAGTACAATATGCCATTTCGCAATCGCTGATCCGACAATTCACCAATTCGGTCGGCGCCTATTCGTCGGCTATCGCAGACAATGCCGCCAATCCATTCCTCTACTTCAACCGGGCCGTGACACGGGCCGAAATGATCGACTTCATTTCGGGCCTGGACAATCCCTATCAGCGAATTTCGATCGACTCCGACCCGGCGAACAAACTCACCAACACCCATACACGCACCTACAATTACGACGAAGCCATCGCCGATCTGGACAAGACGCTCCGCCTCTTCCCGAACTTCGCCGAAGCCTACTACAACCGGGGAACGCTGCTGGCTCTTTCAGGCAAACTGCCCGAGGCCTTCGAAGATTTCTCGAGAGCCATCGAACTGAATCCCCTCTTCGCCGAAGCGTTCTACAACCGGGGCATGACCCAAATCTATATGAAAGACACGCGCAAGGGCTGCCTCGACCTCTCGAAAGCCGGAGAGCTGGGCATTACCTCGGCCTACGAAATCCTCAAACGTTACACGGGGGAGCATACAGAAGCTTTTTAACTAACAATAACCAATTCAATAAACTATGACACAAGCTATTCAAAAGAAACTGAACGACTCGGCGTTCGCCCGATGGACCGCACTGATTCTGGTGGCGCTCACCATGTTCTTCGGCTACATGTTCGTCGATGTCCTCTCGCCGTTGCAGAACATGCTCGAAAGCACCCGAGGCTGGAGCCCCACGATTTTCGGACTGTACGGCGGTTCGGAATTCATTCTGAACGTCTGCGGTTTCCTGCTCGTCGCAGGTATCATCCTCGACAAGATGGGCGTACGGTTTACGGGTATTCTTTCGGCCTCGCTGATGGTACTCGGTGCCGGTATCAAATTCTACGGACTGAGCAACTACTTCTATGAAGGCGGATTCGGTTACGAGTTCCTCAGTTCGTTCCTCACGGACATCCCGGCCAGCGCGAAGCTCGCCTGCCTGGGTTTCATGGTCTTCGGCTGCGGTACGGAGATGGCCGGTGTGACGGTATCCCGCGCAATCGTCAAGTGGTTCACGGGGAAAGAACTGGCTCTGGCGATGGGCCTGGAAATGGCTATTGCCCGACTGGGCGTATTCGCCGTATTCAGCCTGTCGCCCTGGGTGGCTAACTGGGGCGGCGATCCGAGCGTAGCACGTCCGGTAGCCGTTGTCGGCCTGTTGCTCTGCATCGGCCTGCTGACCTACATCGCATTCTCGGTCATGGACTTCAAACTCGACAGACAAACCGAGGCAGACACCCCGATAGGAGAAACCGAAGAGCCCTTCAAGGTCGCCGATCTGAAGAACCTTTTCAGCAGCAAAACCTTCCTGATCGTTTCGGCACTCTGCGTGCTCTACTATTCGGCGATTTTCCCGTTCCAGCGTTTCGCAACGGGTATGCTCGAAAGTAATCTGGGCATCACCAACCAGCAGGCTTCGGACATCTTCCGCTGGTTCCCGATGGGGGCCATGATCCTGACTCCGCTGCTCGGCTGGTTCCTCGACCACAAGGGCAAAGGCGCGACGATGCTGATGATCGGTGCGATCCTGATGTTCATCTGCCACATGACTTTCGCACTGGTTCCCCTCACCCCCGTTATCGCGTTCTCGGCGATCATCCTGCTCGGCCTCTCTTTCTCGCTGGTTCCCGCCGCCCTGTGGCCTTCGGTACCCAAGTTGGTCGATAACCGCTATATGGGTTCTGCCTATGCAACGATTTTCTGGATCCAGAACCTCGGACTGATGGCCTTCCCGATGATCATCGGCTGGGTTCTCAACAAGGTCAATCCCGGCGTGGGAGAAGCGATCAAAGCCGGTGAACACGTAAGCTACAACTACACGGTTCCGATGCTGATTTTCGCCAGCCTCGGCGTATTGGCTTTCCTGCTGGCTTTCTGGCTCAAGCTCGAAGATCGTAAAAAGCACTACGGCCTGGAGCTTCCCAACATCAAGAAATAACGATAATCCGTATCCCCGGTCTACCGGAAAAATGATGAGTAAACCCCCGCTGCAATTTGCAGCGGGGGTTTTGTAACAAAGAGTCTATCGACTAAAGCGACGAGGATCGTACGAGATTCCGCTTTCGAGATACAAGAGTTCCTATTTAATCGGATCGCCCCTCTACGCTTCCTATTTAACCAATCGGTAAAGCTCCGTAATGCGATCGCACATCGCATCCCACGAAAAGCGCTTCTTCTCCTCTTCCATGTTCGCACGGAATCCCGCGAGCACATCGTCCCGCCAGATACGGTCGATGGCCCGGGCGACTTCTACGGCATCGGGACGGCAGACGAAACCGACACGACCGTCAGGCACGATCTCCGGAAGACCGCCCACGTCGGTCACCACCATCGGCAGGTCGAATTGATAAGCGATCTGGGTCACGCCGCTCTGCGTGGCCGAACGATACGGCTGCACCAAAAAATCTGCGACGGAAAAATAGTAACGCACCAATTCGTCCGGAATAAAATAGTCGTGCAGAATCACATCGTCCTCCAGTCCGTTGTCGGCGATTTGCTTCAAATACTTCTCTTTCGGAGCATAGAACTCACCGGCCACGATCAGGCGCCGGTCTTCGGCAGGATGCTCCCGCTTGTAGACCTTCCAGGCATCGAGCAACAGGTCCAACCCCTTGTAGTCCCGAATCAAACCGAAAAAGAGCGCATAGCGTTTCGAAGGATCCAGTTCGAGGCGGATGCAGGCCTCCGTACGATCGATGACGATACCGAAATTTTCGAAAAGCGGATGCGGAGAGAAGAGTGCCGGAACTTGCGTATATCGGCGCAATTCGCGGTGCACCTGCTCGGACATATAGATAAAGCCGTCCACCGCCCTCAAGAAATAGCGGTTGAACGGCTTGTCGGTCATATGGCGTTCATGCGGTTCGACGTTGTCGATCTGACAAAGGATACGCGTCGTACCGTTCTTTTTGGCAAAACGGGCGATCGTACCGAAACAGGGCGCCATAAAGGGGGTCCAGTATTTCATCAGCACGAAATCCGGCTTCTCGCGGGCGATCCACCGCCCCACGGCGATCCAGTTGAACGGATTCATCGTATTCACGCACCGCACGATGTACAGATCGGGCGGCGGCGGTGTCTGCACCGTCTGATTCCTTCCGGGAAAGAAAATACGGGGATACTGGAGCGTGAAAGTCTTGATCTTCACCTCGTCGCCCCGGCGTTGGAAAACCCGGGCCATGCTCTGCATAATTACGGCCAAGCCCCCTCGATACGGATGGGCGGGCCCCACGATCGAAATTTTCATATCCCGAACTTTATTTTGAAAATTAAATCGAATCCCCGAACGGATTCAAACCTTCGGTACGGCCCTTCTGTTTTCGAAAAACGACGTACGGCAGTTTTAGTAAAAATACAAATACCCTACCGAATCCTGCAACAAGGAGATAACGATAACCGGTTCGGCAGAAACTGCCCGAACCGGTTTCGCTATCCATCCTATTTCGTTTTATTATACGCCTCCACACCACTCTTCAGGAAGTCGATGTATGCCTCCACGTCGAGGTTATAAGCCCGCTTGGGAACCAATTCCTGCCCATCACGGCCGAGAATCAGGTAGTTGGGCTGTCCGTTCACCCCGAAACGGGTCTGGGCGATGTAGGAGTTGATGCGACCGATGTCCTTAAGAACCTTGCCTCCCGCAGTGGTCACCCATTCGTTCTCGGGTACTTTGGTCTTGTCGTCGGTATAGAGGGCTACCAGCACGTAATCGTCGCGCAGGATCTGCTGCACGCGCGGATCGCTCCAGACGCGGGCTTCCATTTCGCGGCAATTCACACAACTGATTCCCGTAATATCCACGAACAAAGGTTTATCGGCCTCCCTGGCAGCGGCTTCGGCCTGGGCCAGATCGAAATACCCCGGCAGATCGTAAGGCCAGTGCAGGATATCCGCATATTTGATCTTTTCAGTCGTCTGTGCCGTTGCTGACGGTGCGGTAACGACGCCCTGCGTATTGATTACGAAGTCCTGCGTATGCATCGGGGGCAAATAGCCCGAAAGAGCTTTCAGCGGCGCACCGAACATACCCGGGAACATATAGACCGCGAACGAAAGCGAAGCGATGGCCAGCGTCAGCCGGGTCACCGAAACGTGCTTGAGTTCGTCGTCATGAGCGAAGCGGATCTTGCCCAGCAAATAGAAGCCCAGCAATGTGAACACGACGATCCAGATCGCCAGATAAACCTCGCGGTCGAGCAACCCCCAGTGGTAGGTCTGGTCGGCCATACTCAGGAACTTGAAACCGAGGGCGACCTCGATAAAACCGAGAACGACCTTCACGGAACCGAGCCAACCGCCGCTCTTGGGCAGGTCTTTCAGCAAGGAGGGGAAGAAAGCGAAAATCGTAAAAGGCAGGGCAAAAGCCAGCGAGAAAGCGAACATCGTCACGATAGGCACCCAGAATTCGCCGGCAGTCGAACGAATCAGGACGTTGCCGACGATCGGCCCGGTGCAGGAGAACGACACCAACACCAGCGTCAGAGCCATGAAGAAGATACCGATCAAACCGCCTTTGTCCGCGTGCCGGTCGCTCTTATTGACCATCCAGCTCGGAAGCGTGATCTCGAAGGCCCCGAAGAACGATGCGGCGAAAATCATGAACACGATGAAGAAGATCAGGTTGGGAAGCCAGTGCGTAGCCAGCCAGTTGAAGATGTCGGCCGTCACGGCATCGCCGCCCACCAGACGCGTAATCAGAATGATCGCCGCAATGGGAAGCGTATAGAGCGCTACGATGAAGAAACCGTACATCGAAGCCTTGAAACGTCCCGCAGCAGGCGATCCGCTGCCTTTCATAAAGAACGATACGGTCATCGGGACCATCGGGAATACACAAGGAGTGAGCAGCGCCGCGAAGCCCCAAAGAACCGCTTCGATAATCAGACCCCACAGGGTTTTGGACTCTCCGGCTCCGTCGCCGGAAACAGGTTGATCCGCAGCATCCCCGGCCGCAACGGATGCCCGGGCCGCCTCGGGATCGCCGATCGTGATCTCGAATCCCCAATCCTCGGGCGAATTGCAATTTTCCTCCTCGCAGGAACGCCAGTTGATATTGCCTTTCAATACGGCGCCCTCACCCGTCAGGGTGACTTTCTGACCGAGGATGATTTCATCGAAATAAGTACCCATTTCGACCTCGAAAATATCGTCGTATTCGCGTTTGGAAGCGTTGATCTCATAAGGATCGCCGTCGAGCGTCAGGCCCGTTGCAGGCTCGAACTCCACCAGGGTCGAAGAAACGTCCGAATGCAGGTCGTACGTATGCCATCCCGGCAGGATCTTACCCGTAAATACGACTTCGTAATTCGAATCGCCGAGGTTCTTCACAGTGCTGTCCCAGGTAATGGTCGGGGACTGCGCGTGAGCCGACAACAAACTCGTCAGGAAAGCCGCCAGCAGCACGATACGGATATAAAATTTCATATCTCTATTATTTTAATAAGTTAATAGTTTTTTTCGCGTGTAAAGATATGAAATTTTATTCAAAAACCACGTATGGGACGCATTATCTCGCGTCCGCGAGGAAAAACTACTCGGAAACCTTCCCTTCGGCTTCGGCCTTGCTGCGTGCAAAAGATTGCAAGGCGAGGTACTCCTTGTCGCCGTAATCGAGCAGGTTCTGCAACTCGTTGCGGAAATAGTCCAAGTGCTCCTCCTCTTCGACGGCCAGATCCTGGAACATCTTGTGCGTTACCGAATCGTCGGCTTCGGCCGCAATGCGAGCGGCATCGTTATAGCTGTCGATCGTACTCTGTTCCAGCTGTATAGCGAAACGGAACATCTCCTTGGGATCGGAGATCTGGCGCGTCGTAAACGACGGGTTCATATTCACGTCCCCCTGCAAGAAGAGGATACGGTCGGACAACTCCTCGCTGTGACGCATTTCGGCGATGGAAATCATCCGCATCTTTTTGGAAAGATACTCGTAACCGGCATCTTCGAAATGGACATGGAAATACATGTACTGGAGCGAGGTGGCAATCTCTTTTCCCAAAGCATCGTTCAATAGATCGATACTTTTCTGGTACTTGTTCGCAACTTTGATCTTTTCCATAATAATAAAGGTTTTGTCTCTATATCGGCAAAACCCGTTCCAGAAAGGAACAAAGCCGATCGTAAAAACGGACCGAAACGAAGTCGATTCGGTTCGGCTCCCTGCCTCGCCCGCCACCACGAAATACGACACATCAACGCCACTCGAGCGCCGCCCGGACAGCGGCTTCCTCTCCGTTCGAAACCTCAAACAGCGACAAGCCGTCCCGTTGTTCGTACCCGACCGTAAGGGTTTGCCCGTAACGGCATTCGTGCATGAAATGAATGTCAAGACGCACCGGGCGGATCGCGGTCAGCTGCTCGATGGGCAGCATATCGAACATCATGTTGATATAGCGCATCGTATTGACGTGACGGTTGAAGTCGATGTCGCTGTAAACCACCCGGTGTTCGGCAATATGCTGCGGAACGATCCCCGTCACTTTGCGCGGCTTTTCGGTCGGCGACGGAGCATCCACAATCGAATCGGCGCAGGTGCCGATGACCGTATTGAGATCGATCGCCTTGCGGGCACCCAAGTCGATGATGCACCACTGCGTCACGGCCCGCCCGAACTCCCGGCCGGCGGCATCGTGCAGCGTGAAATTACGGGTCGAGAGCATCCGGTTGTACTCGTTCACCCACGTCACGATTTCATAAGAGCTGTATTGTTCGGGGCGGTCGTCGATCTCGATCGCCATGCGTGAAAGCACCCACGAGCGGTTTTCCTTATTCAACTTATCGATCCCGAACCCTTTGCGCTGGGCATCGACACCCGCCGTATTGAGGACCTCGTTCGCCAAAGCCGGAACGGTCATCCGAAGTGTGAAATCGACCTGCTGAGGGTCTGCATAATAAGTGTAACCTGTTTTCTCTGCCATATTTCAGTGCGTTTTTCAATTTCAAATGCAACGAAACGACAATCCGCCGGGCCGGGAGAAAGCCGTAGATACCGAATGGTTCCATTCCTACAAAAACGCCCCCGCCCGGCTTCCTGCGGACAGTAGCGGCGTATGCCGGAAATGGAGCGAAGCCTTCCGGCCGTGCAGACTGCATTTCGTGCAAAGATACGAATAAGCCGGGTGCAAAAACAAATTTATTTGCGTTTTACCGGCGCGGAGTGTCCAAGACGAAGTTAAAGATAATAACAAGAAGAGCGGAGAACCAAATTCAACTTTTGTTTTCGGCTCCCCCGCGTAACGAAGCTCGTAGAGGGGCTTTCTCGTTTCGATCGTCCGTACTTGCAGGGGCCTCGCCTCCAAGACGGGGATGCTCCCTGCCGGTCCGACCTTCGGTAGGTTTCAGCCGGGTTGCCCGTCCGATCTCCGGTTCGAGGAAAGTCCGGAAAATTCCGCTCCGTATTCAGGCGCGAAACATCATTCGTTATATTTATTATGTTTTTATCGAAAAACGATAAAAATTATTTGTTTTGCAGAAGTTCTTTACTATCTTTGCCTCACCGGAGGTTAAAAACAGGTCGAACACCTCGCATTACGTATTCAGCAAACCGAAAATGGACAAAAAACAGAAAAAATCTCTGCGGCGCCATCTGCTGGTCATTTACATCTTTTATTTCCTGGCTCTGGCCGCAGGATTCATCCACAGCTTCGTGCCCCACGTGTCGTCGAGTCTGGCGACAGGTTGGCAGGCTGCGTCCGAAGACATTCGGATGCAGGAAAAACACGGTATCGCGCAACATACCTACTTTTTGGCGGCCCGGTTGCAAAACGACCAGAGCAATGAAATTCTTTTCCCGATAGAAACCGGACACGCATCGATCTCCACCGAAGCCGAATATACGGGGGTTAATATCTACGTCAAAACGGACGAAAACAGCGATCCGACAGTAGTCCGGGCACTGAACAAAATCAACTACACCCTGTTGCTGTTCATCCCGGCCCTGCTGGCCAAACTCTCTATTCTGATCCTGGTAGCGCTGATTATCAACATCCTGCGCAAATCGGTACGGGACGAACAACCCCTGCCGGGACGTATCATCATCTACACGCGTGCCGTAGGATTTCTGCTGATTCTGGCCGAAGTCTGCGCCGGATTCGGCGTTTATATTTACCACTGCACGGCCCGGACGCTTCTCGAAGGTTCGCCCCTGCAAGTCGCCGCCTCGTTCCCGCTCAATTACTGGAACATCGTCATGGCGATTCTGGTACTCTTCTCGGCCGAGGTCTTCTCGATCGGATCCCGGTTGAGCGAAGAGCAAAAACTCACGATCTAAAGAAAAAATAAATGTCGATATACAATATATACACGGGGGGGGGACGCAAGACATGGCGATAATCATCAACATAGATGTCATGATGGCGAAACGAAAGATGTCACTCGGCGAGCTCGCCGAGCGGGTCGATATCACCCCGGCCAACCTTTCCATTCTCAAGAACGGCAAGGCCAAGGCGATCCGCTTTTCAACGCTGGAAGCCATTTGCCGCGAACTGAACTGCCAGCCGGGCGACATCATCGAATACCGACCGGAAGAAACGACCGAATGACAAAGCAATACAAATAATTTCACCCAAAATCAATTAACAATCATTTTATGAAAAGGTTCATTCTTTTACTTGTCACGCTGTTCGCAATGACGAATGTCGTGGCGCAACTGCGGCCCGACATGCCGATTCCTGCAGACAAAGAGGTGCGTGTCGGACAGCTCGAAAACGGCATGACGTACTACATCCGTCACAACGAAAAACCCAAGGGGCAGGCATCCTTCTACATTTTCCACCACGTAGGAGCTGTCCAGGAGGAAGATTCCCAACAGGGCCTCGCCCACTTCCTCGAACACATGGCCTTCAACGGCACCAAGAACCTGCCGGGCAAAAAGATGATAGAATATCTGGAGCGTAACGGCGTCAAATTCGGTGCGGACCTGAATGCCTACACCTCTTACGATGAAACATGCTACAACCTGGACAATGTGCCCACAGCAAACCCTGCGACGATCGACACCGCACTGCTGATCCTGCACGACTGGTCGCAGTTCATCAGTCTGGAGCCTCAGGAGATCAACAACGAACGCGGCGTAATCATGGAGGAGCTGCGCACCCGCGACGGAGCTGGATGGCGCGCCATGGTACGACGCAACGCCGCCGTCAACAGAGGCTCGAAATACGAGCACCGCAACGTAATCGGCTATCTGGACGGTCTGAAGAGTTTCGACCATAAAGCCTTGTACGACTTCTACAAAACGTGGTATCGCCCGGAATACCAGGCGATCGTCATAGTCGGCGATATCGACGTCGATCGGATCGAAAACAAGATCAAAACCCTGATGGCGGATATTCCGGTTTCCCCTGCAGATGCCCCGCAGAAAGAGGCTTACCTAGTTCCTGAAAACGAAGAACCCATCGTCAGCATCTTTTCCGATCCCGAAATGACGGCTTCGGTCATGCGGCTCTTCATCAAACGACCCGCTCTCCCCAAGCAATACAACAACCTGATAATTAGCCAAATGTACGACGTACTCAACTCCTACACAAGTGCCATGGCGAACGATCGCATGAATGAAATCGCCATGCAGCCCGATGCTCCGTTCCTGAGTGCCGGGATGGATTCAGGCAACATACTGGGAGTGAATCCGACCCAAGATCTCACGATGGTCGCCGTACAAACTCGAGACGGAGAGTTGCTCCGCGGTTACAAAGCTATCCTCGAAGAGATGGAGAAGATGAAGCGTTACGGCTTTACACAGAGCGAATTCGATCGTACGAAAGCTGAATTCCTGCGTCAGGCCGAGGCTACCTATGCCAATCGGAACGACCTTACAAACGGACAATATGTTCAAACCTACCTGGCGAATTACAAGAAAAATACCGCTATGGCAGATGCCGAAACGCAGTACAACCTCGACAAACAATACCTCGAAGCATTGACCCTCGACGATGTGAATGCTTGGGTAAAACAGCTTCTGACACCTGAAAACCAGGTTATCACCGTCGAAGTACCGAAGAAAGAAGGACTGACCGAGCCGACCGAAGCCGAACTTCTGGCCATCCGCAGCGAGGTCATGGCATCCAACGTCGAGGCTTACCAGGACAATACCGTCAGCGAGCCTCTGATCCCCGCAGATATCAAGCTGAAAGGCTCGCCCGTGAAGAAGACCGCATACAACGAGGATCTCGGAACGACCGAATGGATTCTCAAGAACGGTGTGAAGATCATCGTCAAACCGACCCAACTCAAGGCGGACGAAGTCCTGCTGCAGGTACAGGCTGACGGCGGGATGTCGCAGCTTGCCGATACGGAGGTGAAGGAAGGTGAATTCCTTCCGGTCATCGCAGCCCAGTCGGGAGTGGGCAAATTCTCTGCAATCGAACTGAACAAGCAGCTCGCAGGCAAGAAAGCCGGAATCAACCTGTACGTCAATAACTACAGCAACGGTATGAGCGGTTACTGCTCGCCCAAAGACATCGAAACGATGCTCCAACTGCTCTACCAGAACTTCACAAGTCCCCGCTTCTCGGAGGAGGATTTCAACACGACGATGGACAGCTACAAGGCATACGTCCAGAACCTGACCTCGAATCCCGACTACATCATGCAGATAGAAACGATCAAAACGCTTTACAGCGACAATCCGCGTCAGCAGCCGCTGACGATCGAGGCCCTGGAAAGCATCTCGTTCGAAAATCTGCCGAAAACCTTCAAAACGCTCTACCCGGGTGCGAACAGCTTTACGTTCACCTTCGTAGGCAACGTGGATTTGGAAACGTTGAAGCCGTTGGTCGAGAAATATATCGGTTCGATTCCCACCTCGAAACACGTGCTTAAGTTCACGGACGACAAACTCCGCACAGCCAAAGGCAAGGTCGTGAACGACTTCCGCACCCCGATGCTGCAGCCGAAAGTTTCGGAGTTCCTGCTCTTCTCGAGCGATGCGGACTACACGCTGCGCAACAAGCAAACCATGTTGCTGCTTAACATGGCCCTGAACAACCGTTACCTGAAATCCATCCGCGAGGAGAAAGGCGGCACGTACGGAGTACAGGTAAGCTATACTCTCTCGTATCGTCCCGAAAAACAGGCCCTCCTGCAAATACAGTTCGACACCAACGAGGAGATGGCCGACGAACTCGTGCCGATCGTTTTCGATGAAATCGAGAAAATCGCGACTGAAGGACCGGAAGCCAAAGACATCAACGACTCCCGCGAATACTTGGTCAAGCAATTCAAGAATACGCTCGAAAATAACGGCACCTGGTTCGGGTTGATCGACGACTACAACCGTCACAAGCAGAATCTGCTCGCCGACTACGAAAAGACCCTGAACAGCATCACTTACGACGAGATCCGCGACCTGGCGAAGAAGCTCCTCGACAGCGGCAACGTAATACAGGTCACCATGCGTCCCGAAGCTCAACCCGAAGCAGATGAATAATCATCAATAACAGGTTTTATTCACTACTACCCCCGAACTCTCACCGGTTCGGGGGTTTTCTTTGGTTTCGGACTCCTGTTCACGGATGTTTCCTTTTCCGCTCCTATCTGCAATGCAGGAAGATCGTCCACGCACAGGAATCGTATCCGTTTCCGGAAAACAGACGCGGAACCAAACTCCACGAACGACGTTATGTCATACCCCGCCATGCTTTCCGATTCCGCACTTCGCATCGAATTCTCCGTTTCGGCGACGCTCTTCCGTTTGCGGACAGCTCTCTGCCGATCACGTTGCCCCTTCCCGGCAGTCGGAATCGCATTATGCGGACAGCAGGTCCCCCGGTGCGACAGCCTGCCAACTTGCAGCAAAAGAACGATCCGAACAATGTCTTGCTTTTTTCGGACATACGGCAACCGGCTCCCCGGCAGGCAGGAAAAACAGTAACGGGACAAGATCATGCGCTCCGACTTCCGCGCACTGCTCTTCCCTGAAATTTATGCCTCATAAGACCGGAGGCAGCTCCTTCGCGGACAATACGAGCGGAATCGCAACCGCATAAAGAATAAAAAACGGGCCTCATCAAAAAGATGAGGCCCGGCGATTTCAACTGCAAACTGCGGCTATTTCGAAGTCACGACCACGTCGGACGCCTTGTTCAGCAACAACTGATAGGCCGCCGTCGCATCGCTGCCCTGCGAAAACTTGGTATAGATCGCGGTAATGTTCACCACGGAACCGTCCGCAGGTATTTTCTCGTCACGGAAACGGCAATAACCGCTCGAACGTACGACATAATTGCCTGCGAGGGTGTTGATGTCGCCATAGGTGAACCAGGCAGAGCCATAATAGAACGTACTCTCGTGCGTAAGCTCATCGACCCGCTTCGTCGCCCAGGTAGCCCAATCGTTGATATCGGTCCAACCCGGAGAATTCACATCGTAGGAGGTACTGTTGGCGAAGTAGTTGGGGAATGTATTTTTATACCCCCAGCCGGCCTTGCCGAACTTGCTTTCCAACCCTTCGAAACGGATCAAACGCCCCAGCGACTCATCCGTCAGCGTCGAATAGGAAGCGGGAGTAACCACCAAAGTATCGGCCGCCGTCAAGCCGATCAATTCGCCGAGCTTGACATGCTCTTCCAAGGTATTGCGGTCCTCCATATTGCCGTTGGCATAATTAGAATTGGTCGATGCGACACCCACGCTGAGCATCGTGCGGTAATTTCCCAGCACCAGACCCTGCAAACGGATATAAACCAGGCGACCGGGAGCATAGGTAATGTAATATCCCGAAGTCACTTTGATTTCGATGGCCGACTGGCAGCTTTCATCGTACAGGTACATCGACTTATAGACGTTACCGGCCTGGTCGCTGGAAATGACTTTGCCCCGAATCACCAAGTCGTCGGTAATGGTCAGCGACTGGCCGATACCGCTGGTCCCGGGATAAGCCTCCTCGAAAATATCCTTCAGCTCCTTGATCGAAATGATTTTACTGTCGCTGAAGTCCGCATCCGTCCATACCTTCGCAGGAGCCGGCGTATCGAAATCGTTATAACAGCCGACGAAGAACAAACTTGCTGTCACCGCCAGAAATATGGTTGCTATTCTATTCATATTCTTCACAATATTAATTCGTTAAGCCGTTAGAAACGGAAATAGACATTCAGGTAGTAAGTGGTGCCGAACAGGTAGAAATACTTGGGAGCGAACTTCTGGTAGGAAGTGATCTCCTTGCCGGTCTTAATGCCCTGCACACGCATCTGCTCGTAACCGCCGGTCTTGATATTCTGGTTGTTCAGGATGTTATTCACCTGCAAACTGAAGCCGAGCGTATAACGACGCTGAATGTAGAAATTCTTACCGATGCTCGCACTCAAGGTGTAAGCCGAATCGAACTTCTCCTGACTGCGCAGCTCCCGGATCTGTTCGTCCGTCATCGTAGGCAACAGCACCTCGTCCGTACGGTAAAGCGGGTTCATCGACAGATACATATTGTTGTAATAGTTCAGATCGATCGATGCGTAGATGTTATGAGGACCGCGGTACGACAAACCGATATTCATGGCCGTTTGCGGGGTGCTCTCCACACGCATGTCCTTCCAGTAAACCGTACCGGAACTCAACGGCTCGGCGCTGTTATCGGCAATCTGCACGTAATTGGGGTTCGACGTGTAAGTGTACTGACCCCAACTGATCGCACCGTTCAAAGACAAACCGTTGTAGATCGGAATCGAAGCGGCGACCTCCAGACCGAAATACTGCTCGTCGATACCGCTCATCGCAAAGTTGGTGTAGGTCTTCAGCACATCGTCGTAGAAGGAGATCACCTTCGAGCGGTCATATACTTTCGTGTAGTAGCCCGAAACACGGAGTTTGTAGTCACCGTAACGCAGGTTGTACGAAGCGTCGATGCCGTAAACCTTCTCGGTCGTCAGACCCGGAGTTACCGAATTACGCGTACGGGGCGAAACGAATGCCGACTGGAAGGTAGGAGCATTCTGCATCGCCACGGCATTGAGTTCAAAAGTATGGTTGGCATTGATGACATAGTCGAAATTACCTTTGGCCTTATATACGAAATATTCCAACTTCTCCGATTTGCCCTTCGAATTGTCCAGGAAGAGACCCTTGCGCCAGAGACCGTCACGCCACATCGAGACTCCGCCGAGCTCGGCGCCCAGCTTCATGCCGAACCCGCCGAAACGAGCGGCATAAGTGGCCCACACACCGCCGGAGCGCAGATGCGCCTTGTAGTTGTAGCTGAACTTGTCGCCCTCCCGCACGGCTCTTGCATGACCGTACTGGTTATAATAATCCATATCGTTCTGCGCCATGATCGGATCGCCGAAGTCACGCTGTGCGAATTTATCGACATCCACATAGTAGTCGCCGCCGAGCAGGTCCTTCACCTCGTCGTAGTACCACGTGCGGTTGATGCGGACGTTGGCTCCGGCCGTCAGACGGGAGTTATCCTTATAGATTCGGCTGATCTGCGCGGCGAGGTTCCAGTCCAACTGGTCGGTATGGCGCTCCTCGATGATATAGTTCGAACGGGCGCCGGGACCGTATATCGCTTCATCCTCGGCATTGCGGAAATTCATGTTGGTCTGGTACATTTCGTCCCAGTCGAAGTGGCGGATATTACCCACGTTGCGCATCCACTGATCCGCCAGACTGGCG
>OGQG01000821.1_pt1 | contig 28209 bp, 15 predicted proteins | sample 1553201 | NCBI WGS metagenome assembly OGQG01 (sample SAMEA2579925, study PRJEB22360) | human gut metagenome | biome: human gut; feature: human-associated habitat; material: faeces | place: Denmark | collected 2008/2010
TCATCCACCTATGAGCAAGCTCATGTGGATTTAGACCTTTTGACCCTGGCATCATCATATCATATTGAATAAAAAAGCTTTCGGATATTTCTGTAAAATCAGATCAGATAGAATATTCTGGTGAATGAAGACCCTGAGATGACAGACATGGCATTTCAAAAGAAACGTTATGGATATAAGATTTGACATGATCAGAGGAGGAATCAGAAATGGAAGAAAGAAAAGATTATTATAAAATCCTTGGAATAGATAAAAACGCAGATGAAAATACCATCAAAAAAGCATACCGTAAACTGGCAAAGAAATATCATCCGGATACCAATGCCGGAAATGCACAGGCAGCCGAGAAGTTCAAACAGATCACAGAAGCCTACTCGGTGCTCAGTGATCCGGAGAAAAAGAAAATGTATGACCAGTTCGGCAGTGCCGATTACCAGGGCGGTCAGGGACCGTTTGGCGGAGCAAATGGCGGATACCAGGAGTTCCATTTTGATGGCGGTGACATGGATGATATCCTGAAAAATATCTTTGGCGGCGGATTCTCCGGCCGCAGTGCCGGAGCAGGCGGCGGAAGCAGATCTTATCATTTCGGCGGCGGATTTGGAGACGGATTCTCAGGCGGAAACAGTGGTTTCGGCGATGGATTTTCCGGTACAGGCAGTAGCTTTGGCGGCAGGGGCAGTGACCTTCACGCCGATATCACCGTCAGCTTCGATGAAGCAGCACTTGGCGGTGACAAGGTGATCAATCTGTCGGATCCTTCTGCACCGGGCAGGACACAGTCGCTTCAGGTGCATATCCCGGCAGGTATTGATGACGGTCAGAGCATCCGTTTAAGAGGCAAAGGTCAGATGGGCAGAAACGGTCAGGCAGGAGATCTGCTTCTGAAAGTTAAAATCGCAGAGAAACCGGGCTTTGAACGAAAAGGCATGGATGTTTACACGACCGTCAATGTTCCGTTTTCCACGGCAGTCCTTGGCGGCGAAGCGAAAGTCCATACGCTCTACGGCGATGTGATCTGCAAAGTAAGGGAAGGCACACAGTCCGGAAGCAAGATTCGTCTGCGAGGCAAAGGTATTGTTTCCATGAAGAACCCGCAGGTACACGGCGATCATTATGTGACCGTCCAGGTACAGGTGCCGCGGAACATTACTCCGGAAGCCAGACGCAAACTGCGTGAGTTTGAGCAGGCATGTGGTATCAGAAACAGCTATGCAGGATAAATATGAAAATAAAAAGTATAAAAGCGACCGTAAGTTTTACGATATGCTAATATCAGAGCGGATAACGGAGAGATTGTAAAGACATAAGGAAACCTTGTAATTGTATAAAAAAATAGAAAGTGCAGCATACAAAAAGGAAGAAGAGTATGCTGCATTTTTTATGTCAATAGGAAAAAGATAATAAATCTGTATCCGGGCTGTTAAATTTAGATATTTTGTGGATTTATCAGGAAATGATATTGAGATTAACTGGACAAAATGACGAAAATATAGTATTTTTTTAGTAGGTATTAAACTAAAGATGTCACAAGAATGGTTTTGTGCTTCCTATTTTAGTCATTCTGCCTGATATTCTTTAAAATACTGCAAATAAGAGTTGAGCAAAGAAAAGGAGGACAACATGAAAACAAGAAAAACATTTTCAGTCATGCTGGTGATCTGTATGCTGCTGTCACTGGTGTTTCCCAGTAGTGGGGGGGGTGTCAAATGCAGCCTCAGCTTCTGATAAGGTAACAGTTATTGATGTCACACAGTATGGGGCTGACCCGACCGGAGTAAAAGACAGTGCCGAGGGCATACAGGCAGCTATCGAGGCAGCAAAAGAAGTGAACGGACCGGTTGTGTTGGATTTCCCGAAAGGGGAATATCAGATTTACCCGGATCATGCACAGAAACGGGAACTGTATATTTCAAATACTTTAAGCCGTAATAACGGTGACCGTGGCACGTACAAAATGAAAAATATCGGTATTCTGCTGGAAAATATGGAAAATGTGACACTGGAAGGAAATCAGTCCAGTCTGATCTTCCATGGCAAGATGATGATGTTTTCCACGATCGGATGTAAAAACATCAGAATCCAGAATTTTGACACCGATTTCCAGGTACCGTCGGTAGTCAGTGTAACAGCAGAAAAAGTAGAAGGCAATACAGCGATTTTATATGTTCCGGAATGTTATAATTATTCCGTAAGCGGAACAACCGTTACCTGGAGCAGCGATGTCAGCCCATACACCGGACAGGCATACTGGAGTTATACGAACAATGTCGGACATGTACAGGGATTTGATATGACAACCGCTACCCTGACTACTTCCGGCGATAAATTTTTCAACAACGTACAGAGCATGGAAAAACTGGACGGACATCGTCTGAAGGTGACTTACAATTCTGCACCATCCTTCAAGGCAGGATATGGTCAGCAGATGAGAAGGACTACACGTGATCATTCCGCAGCCTTTTTCTGGGAGAGTGATGGTGTGACGATGCAGCATGTCGAACTGCATTTTCTGCATGCATTTGGTGTGGTAGGACAGCTTTCCAAAAACATTACACTGGATGATGTAAATTTCCGCAACTATGAAGGAAGCGGAAGAACCGGCGTTGGTTCTGCTGACTTTGTGCAGATGTCCGGCTGCGGCGGAACAATCCGCATTGTGAACAGCACATTTGAAGATCCGCAGGATGACCCGATCAACATCCATGGAACATTCTTACAGGTAACAGAACGAATCTCTGATAATAAGTTCAAAGTTCACTATCAGCATCACGAAACTTCCGGTTTTCCGAACTATTATGTGGGAGATGAAGTAGAGTTTGTTTCTAAGGGAACACTGCTTCCAATCGACGGGGCAAAAGCAAAAGTAACCGGAGTGGTAGGTCCGGACGGACATGGCGGAACCATGGTTGCCGGAAATGGTGACAAAGCCGATGCTTCCAAAACGGATCTGGATACGATCATTGTAACACTGGATACAAATATGCCGTCTTCCGTGTCTGCAAATGCGGCAGCTCTGGAAAATGTTACTTATACACCGAGTGTTGAGATTGAGAACAACGTATTCCGTGAGATGCCGGTACGTGGTATTCTGGTGACAACCAGAAAACCGGTCGTGATCCGCAACAACGAATTTGACAACGTAGCCGGTGCAGCCGTTTACATTTCCGATGACGTAAACAGCTGGTACGAGTCAGGGCATGATGAAGATGTTCTGATCGAAGGTAATGTATTCAGACGCTGTGGTGTCAACCAGAATTCTTACAGTGCATTTATCCAGTTTGATCCGACCAACAACGGAGCAGCGGAACCGGTACATAAAAATGTAAGGATCAAAGACAATACATTCTATTTTACAAACGGAACCGGCAATATTATTAATGCAAAGAGCGTAAACGGACTGACTTTTACCGGAAACAAAGTTCTGCGTTTCTCTGTAAATGAAAAGGCAAACCCGGCAAAAACCACGCTGGCGATCGGCGAGAGCGTTGCCATGAATGTTTCAGCTGTGGAAGGTGCAAATATCAATGCATTTACTTTCAACGGATGCCGCAACGTAAATATTTCTGATAATATTTATGATAAAGGCGTGACACGCAGAGTCAATATCACGAATATGCAGAACAGTGAAGTGAAAATCGGTGAAAATGAAGGCGTAAGCATCGGCAGTGGCACACAGCCGGCAAGCGAAATGATCTATGTCAGCAGCGATCCGGAAGTTGTACGTGTGGATGGCACCGGTCATGTGACAGGTCTGAAAAAGGGAACAGCAACCGTGACAGCTTATGAGCTGGTCGGCGGACGTAAATTCCAGGCAGATCCTGTGACCTTTACGGTGACAGATCAGAGCACCGGAACCGTGACAGCAGTGAAAGTGCTTGTAAAAGATCTGACCGTGAAAAATCCAAGCGACGGCGGCTACAGTGTCAGCGGTGACAGCGTGACCATCAAAGCAATGGGACAGGGACTCTGGGCAACCCAGACAGCCAATAACGTGATCGTAAGCGGTGAAAATGTAAACCGCGGTGACGGAACCTTCACAGCCATCGTCAAAATGAGCGGCAAGACCGTCAACAACTGGGACGAAGCAGGTCTGTTTATCTACAAAGATGATGATAACTATGTGGCAGTCGAGAGAAAACATGGCACGAACAGTCCGAAGGTCCATGTCGTGACCGAAGCAAACGGAAGTGCAAATGAAGACCAGAACACAGAAAATCCGAATGCAGAGGCAATCTGGCTGAAACTGGAGAAATCCGGAAATACCTTTACCGGATATTGCAGTGTTGATAAAGAAAATTGGACAAAAGTAGGAAACAGCATCACAAACGATAAAATCGGCAATTCCTTTGGCGTGGCACTGGTTGCCGGTACCGGAAACAGCACAAAAGGAAGTGCATTTACCTTCTCAGACCTGGAGGTCAATGGCAAAGCAGTAGCACTGACCGAAGATGCAGCAACCGGAGGAGAGAGCGGAAATATTGAAAATCTTGCAAAAGTAAAATCAGGAAATGCGATTCTGGAGAGTGCATCTGTATCCGGTGTATCCTTCCCGACATTCTCATCTGAGACAAAGAGCTATGTGACAACTGCCGATAAGAATGTAAAGAGTGTAAAGATTTCTCTGAAAGCAAAAGATGAAAATGCAAAAATCGAAATCTGCCGAAACGGTGTCGGTAATGGTGTCGGACTGAAAAATGTCAATGAGATCGTATCCGCAGAAAACGGCAAAAACCAGATTACAGAGCAGGAAGTTGCACTTGTGGCAGGCTTAAATATCATCACAGCAAGAGTAATCGCAGAAGACGGAACAACACAGGAAATTTATCGTTTCCTGGTTACACGTACCGGAGCACAGGATGCGTCTATCGGCGGCATCAGCGTAGATAACAAAGAAGTGGCAGGTTTTGATGTTTCTGAAAAATCCTACAGTGCATCTCTGACAAAAGGGCAGACCGAAGTCAAAATCGCTCTGAAAAATCCTGGCGAAGGTGCAAAAGCAGTTCTGAATGTAAATGGAAAAACATATAACCCGCAAGAGAGCATTCCTGTTTCCGGCGATAACATGACCGTTGGTATTGCGATCACACCAGACGGCGGCGTAACAGAGCACTACAGCCTGAGTCTGCGTGTACCATCTGACAGCAATGCAAAACTGGAAAAAGTACAGTTTGGCAGTACCATCCAGAGCAATGGAAACTTTAATGCAAATCTCAAAGAGTATACGGCATCAACCATGACAAGAACTTCCAGGGTAACGTTTACCGCACAGGAAGCAAATGCAAAAATTACTGTAAAATGCAACAATGTAACTGCCGCAACCGGAAAGGGAAGCGTAGAGACTTCTGTAACGATGAAAAAAGGAAACAATCAGTTACAGGTTACAGTAGAATCCGCAGACAAGAGCAGAACCGAAACCTATATCTGGAGCGTCGAAGGCAAGAGCGAAGTTTATCTTTCTGATTTAAGTTACGAGAGCAATTCTGCAACTGGATGGGGTTCCATCATGAAAGACAAATCTGTAGACGGAAAGACACTGACACTTTATGACGGAAGCCAGGAAAAAACCTTTGAGAAAGGTATGGGTATTCATGCGACCGCAAATCTCTATTACAATATCGAAGGTATGGGCTTTAAGAAATTTACATCTTATATGGGCGTTGACCGTGAAGCAAACCAGGATGGAAATGTAAAATTCAATGTTTATACGGATAATAAACAGGTTTACACAGGTGAAGCTGTTACGAGAGCATCTGAGATGGCAAAATTGGATATTTCTGTGGAAGGTGTCAAAATCCTCAGATTGAACGTGGATCAGAATGGCAGCGACAGCAATGATCACGCAGATTTTGCAGACGCAAAATTCATCACAGAGCTGGCAGATGACACTACTCCGGAAACGATAGCCGTAACCGGAGTTACACTGGATAAGAGCACAGCGAAACTGACAGAAAAAGGTCAGACAGTAGATCTTACTGCAACAGTAGCACCGGAAAATGCAACAAATAAAAATGTGATATTTGAAACGAGTAATGAAAAAGCAGCAACTGTAGACGGAAACGGAAAAGTGACCGCAGTAGCAAATGGAAAAGCAACCATCACCGTAACGACCGAAGATGGAGAGAAAACAGCAGCCTGTGAAGTGACTGTGGAGATTCCAAATGTACCAGTTCCGGCACCGGAAGAACTGGTGAATGAAGTGAAAAATGAAATCGCAGCAGCAGAAGGCAGGAAAGAAAGTGACTATACAGAAGAAACCTGGAAAGTTTATGAAAAAGCACTGAATGCAGCGAAAGAAGCCGTAGAGCAAAAAACAGCAACCGAAGAAGAGATGCAGCAGATTTTAACAGCTCTTCGCAATGCAGCCTCTGCACTTAAGAAAGAAACACCATCTACGGAAAAAGAAACACCGTCTACAGAAAAGGAAACACCATCTACAAATCCACAGACACCGGAAACTCCAAACGATGGTACGGTGAAAGTTGGTCAGGTGATCAAAGCAGAAGGTCAGTATGGAGTGTTTACTTATAAAGTAACCGGAAAAGACACGGTAGAGGTAAAATCTATCACTGCAAAAGGCAAAACAAAGAAGAGTGTGAAGATCTTTAATAAGATCAAGGCATCCGGAAAAACATGGAAAGTAACCAGTGTGGCAGCAAATGCATTAAAAGGCAACAAGAAGATGGAAAGTCTGACAATTGAAAAAAATGTCAGAAAGATTGGAAAGAATGCCTTTGCAAATTGCAGAAAGCTGAAAAAAGTTACTATTAAGAGTAAAAAGATCAATACCATTGGAAAGAATGCGTTTAAAAATATAAATAAAAACGCAACGGTCAAAGTGCCGAAAGCACAGAAGAAAAAGTATGCAAAACTTTTGAACAAAGCGAAACTTTCCAAAAAGGTAAAGATAAAATAGTAAAGGGAAAGTAACAGAAACAAAAGGAAAGAAAGGGGTAAAATATTATGGGACTTATCAGAGCAGCCGCCGGAGCAGTCGGCGGAACAATGGCAGATCAGTGGAGGGAGTTTTTCTATTGTGAGGCGATGGATGCAGATACCCTGGTTGTAAAAGGACAGAAGCAGGTGGGAAGGCGGTCCTCAAACACAAAGGGCAGTGAGAATATCATTTCAAACGGTTCCGGCATTGCAGTTGCAGACGGTCAGTGTATGATGATCGTTGAACAGGGCAAAATTGTGGAAGTTTGTGCAGAACCGGGAGAGTTTACTTACGATAGCTCCACAGAACCAAGTATTTTTACCGGAAAACTGGGCGAAGGTCTGAAAAAGACCTTTGCCACCTTCGGAAAGCGTTTTACCTACGGCGGAGATACCGGAAAAGACCAGAGAGTGTATTATATCAATACAAAAGAGATCATGGATAACAAATTTGGCACGGCAAATCCGTTTTTGTTCCATGTAGTGGATCACAATACCGGACTGAGCCGTGATGTACAGGTAAGATGTAACGGTATCTATTCTTACCGCATCACCGACCCGATCCTTTTCTATAAGAATGTCTGCGGAAATGTAGAGATGACTTACGACAGAGAAGAGATCGACGGACAGTTAAAGACAGAGTTTATCTCCGCACTGCAGCCGGCATTTGCACAGCTGTCAAGACTGGAGCTTCTGCCAAGTGATATCCCGGCACATGCGGGAGATCTCGAAGAGGCGATGAACGAAGCACTCACCAAAAAGTGGGCGGAAAAACGCGGTATTTCCGTGGTATCCGTAGCGATGAACCCGATCACCCTCAAAGAAGAAGACCTCAAGAAGATCCAGGAAATCCAGGATGCTGCTGTTCTGAGAGATCCGACGATGATGGCGGCAACGCTTGGCAGTGCACAGGCAGAAGCCATGAAAGCAGCCGCATCCAATCCAAACGGTGCGATGATGGGCTTTATGGGACTGAATATGGCAGGAGGAGCTGGAAGTGCCAATATCCAGGATCTTCTCCAGATGGGAAATCAGAGACAGCAGGCACAAAGACAGCAGCAGTATATACCGGAAGAAAAACAGGCCAAGCCGATACGTCCGTCCGCACAGGCAGGAAGCTGGCAGTGCAGCTGCGGAGCTGTAAATACCGGCAAATTCTGCATGGAATGCGGAACAGCAAAGCCGGAAGAGGGCTGGAGATGCAGCTGCGGGGCACTGAACAAAGGCAAATTCTGCAGTGAATGCGGCAGTCCGAGACCGGCAGCAGCAAAAAAATACCGCTGTGATAAATGTGGATGGGAGCCGGAAGATCCGACAAATCCGCCGCGTTTCTGTCCGGAATGCGGAGATCCGTTCAACGATGGTGATATTGTACAGTAAGGGGATGAATCTATGGCAGATATCAGAGAATACAAATGCCCTGCCTGTGGCGGAGCAATGGAATTTGACAGCAAAACTCAGAAAATGAAATGCCCTTACTGTGATACGGTTGCAGATCTGTCCGACTTTGAAGAAACGCAGTCGGAGAAAACAGCTTCCAAAGAAGGGGCAGAACAGGGAGAAACACAGGAAGCAGCAGAAGAAGGAGCAATGATGCTCTACGTGTGCGAATCCTGCGGTGGTGAAATCCTGGCAGATAAAACGACCGGTGCCACGAGCTGTCCGTACTGCGGCAACAAAGTTGTTATGAAAGGGCAGTTTGACGGTGCCTTAAGACCGGATTATATCATTCCATTTAAGAAAGACAAAAAACAGGCAAAAGAAGCATACCGGAAACATCTCGAAGGCAAAAAGTTTTTGCCGGGTGTTTTCAAACAGCAGAACCATATCGACGAGATCAAAGGTGTTTATGTTCCGTTTTGGATATTTGATCTGAAAGCAAAGGCAGATTTCTCCTATCATGCGGAAAAGACGCGTGTATGGGTGTCAAATGATATTGAGTACACAGAGCATGAGAATTTTGAAGTAAAAAGAGCAGGAACGGTAGAGTTTGAAAAAGTTCCGGCAGACGGATCAAAAAAGATGGATGATACGCTGATGGAATCGGTGGAACCATATGATTTTAAGGAAGCAGTGCCGTTTCGCATGGCGTATATGGCAGGCTATCTGGCAGACCGCTACGATGTGCCGAAAGAGGAGTGCATCGGGCGTGCGAAAAAACGTATCCGGAGAAGCACAGAGCGTGAATTCCGAAATACCGTTAAAGGGTATCATGTGATCGATCAGGAAAAAGCAAATATGGAGATTCAGGATCAGGCAAAGTATGCTCTCTATCCGGTATGGATCTTAAATACGACCTGGAAAGGTAAAAAATATATTTTTGCCATGAACGGTCAGACCGGAAAGATTGTCGGTGATCTTCCGGCAGACAATGGAGCATTCTGGAGATTTATTGCCATGTGGGGAGCAGGGATCGGACTTGTCCTTTATGCACTGCTCTGGGTTTTCATGGTGTTGCTGTAAGGAGGTGGCGAGATGAAGAAAACAAAAATGAAAATCATGTCTCTGCTGCTTAGTATGGTATTATTTTTATTCGTACCATTTCTGAATATTCAGGCAGCATCGGATCATCCGGCAAGACTTGTTGACCAGGCAGAGCTGCTCACGGCAGAAGAACAGCAGCAGATCCAGGCAAAACTGGATGAAGTCAGTGAATTGCATCATTGTGATGCAGTGGTAATGACCGTTAATTCCCTGGAGGGAAAAACGGCAACCGAATACGCCGATGATGCATTTGATTACGATGGCTATGGACTTGGCGAAGACAAAGCGGGGATACTTTTCCTGGTGGATATGGGCGACCGCAACTGGGCAACAAGCACACATGGTTATGCGATCACGGCATTTACGGATGCCGGACTTAGTTATATAGAAGAAAAGCTGGTATCCTACCTTGGTGATGGTGAGTACGCAGAAGCATTTAACTGTTTTGCAGAACAGTGCGACCGTTTCCTGACACAGGCAGAGACAGGCGAGCCATATGATGTAGATAATATGCCGCAAGAGCCATTTGCCTATGCATTCTGGCTGGTTGTGTGCCTGGCAATCGGATTTGTGATTGCACTGATCACGGCATCGATCAAACGTTCCAAACTGACTTCCGTTGTGAAGCGGACCACAGCAGAAGAATATATGAAAAAAGGCAGTCTGAATCTTACCGTGAAACAGGATCGCTTTATTAATAAAGTGGTTACAAGCCGTCCGGTTCCAAAAAATGATAATGATTCACACAGTGGAGGCGGCGGAAGCAGCACGCATGTCAGCTCATCCGGTGAAGTACACGGAGGTCACAGCGGAAAATTCTAAAAAGTGAGTATACCTGCGAAAGTGTGATACATTTTTGCAGGTATCTTTATATAATTTTAATGTGGATAAAAAATTGTTAATACTATTTTTAGGTACATGGTGTTATGATAGTCATGAAACAGAACTGGGAGACAAAAAGAATCATGAAGATAAAGAAAAAAGCCGGACACCGGCATATGACATCGTTTCAGATCATTATACTGGGATTTATGGGAGTGATCCTGGCAGGGAGTTTGCTGCTGATGCTTCCGTGGGCATCCAGAAGCGGAAGATGGAGTTCCTTTTCTGATACGTTATTTACTGCGACATCAGCAGTCTGTGTAACAGGGCTGGTTGTGCAGGATACAGCAACTTACTGGTCTGAATTTGGTCAGGTTATTATTTTACTGCTGATCCAGATTGGCGGTCTCGGCGTTGTGACTGTGGCAGTATCGATCGCAACGATCGCCGGCAGGAAGATCGGACTGATGCAGAGAAGTACCATGCAGGAAGCAATCGCAGCTCCGAAGATGAGCGGGATTGTGAGGATGACTACTTTTATCTTAAAAACCTCGTTTCTGATCGAACTGATCGGGGCAGTTATTCTGTTTCCGGTTTTTTACAGAGAATTTGGACTTGGCAAAGGAATCTGGTACGCTGTATTTCATGCGATATCTGCATTCTGCAATGCCGGATTTGATCTGATGGGAGTAAAAGGAAAATTTTCATCCCTGACTTCTTTTGCGGCAAACCCGGTTGTGAATCTTGTGATCATGACACTGATCGTGGTTGGCGGTATTGGATTTTTTACTTGGCTGGATATCAAGGAGAATAAATGGCATATTAAAAAATACCGGCTGCAGAGCAAAGTAGTTCTTGGAGTCAGTGCTTTTCTGATCCTAGTTCCGGCGATCATGTTCTTTTTTTTAGAATTTCAGCATATGCCGCTGGGAGAACGGATCTGGAGTTCTCTTTTTCAGTCTGTGACAACAAGAACAGCTGGATTTAATACTGCTGATCTCGATAAAATGACAGATTCCGGAAAGATGGGAATGGTGCTTCTGATGGTGATCGGAGGATCTCCGGGATCGACAGCGGGAGGCATGAAAACAACTACGGCAGCCGTGCTGTTTGCCATGGCGATTTCTGTATTTCGAAAGAATGAGCAGGCACATCTTTATAACAGAAGAATTGCAGAAGAGACGCAGCGAAATGCCGCTACCATTTTTGTTTTATATATGATGCTGTTTACAGGAAGTGCGATGGTCATCAGCTATGTGGAAAAAGTACCGCTTGTGACGGCATTTTTTGAGACCGGATCGGCAATCGGAACGGTAGGACTTTCTCTTGGACTGACGCCGACACTTGGTCTGGCTTCGAGACTGGTACTGATCTGTCTGATGTTCTTTGGAAGAGTCGGGGGACTGACGCTGATCTTTGCGACCGTTTCCGGGAAGCGGACGGAGTATAAATATCCGCAGGAAAAGATTACCGTAGGATAAGAGTATCCACCAGATACAGAGTGTGCTTGATTTGCAGGAAAAAGCAGGATATTTATGATGCGATCAAGATGAAAAATGAAAAAAGCTATAGATGGAGGAAAAGAAGACATGAAATCAATCTTACTGATCGGGCTTGGAAGATTTGGAAGGCATATTGCGATAAAACTGGATGAACTGAATCATCAGGTTATGGCAGTAGACAACAATGAGAGCAGAGTAGAGGCAGTTCTGCCGTATGTGCGTAACGCACAGATCGGGGATGCGACCAATGAGGATTTTATCCGTTCACTCGGCGTGCGCAATTTCGATGTCTGCATTGTGGCGATCGGAGATAATTTCCAGAGTTCTCTGGAAACAACGTCTCTGTTAAAAGAGCTGGGAGCAAAGATGGTAGTCTCCAGAGCAGCAAGAGATGTACATGCGAAGTTCCTTTTAAGAAACGGAGCAGATGAGGTTGTATATCCGGAGAAACAGCTGGCATCCTGGACGGCGATCCGTTACAGTGCAGATCACATTTTTGATTATGTGGAGCTAGATGAAGAACATGGCATTTTTGAAATTTCCATTCCGGATGCCTGGATCGGAAAAACGGTTGGAGAACTGGACATCCGAAAGAAATATAATGTAAATATCATGGCACTGCGGTGCAACGGCGTGCTGGATATGAATATTGCGTCGGAAACTCTGCTTGGAGATGACCAGACCATGCTGGTACTGGGAAATATTAAAAACATCCAGAAACAGTTCCATATCTGAAACGAAAGAAGATGGTAATATGAAAGAATTTCTTTTATTGCCGGCAGTGGGAGGCATTTTTATATTTATGTATGAAATGCTGAAAAAATTTGATGCATTTTGTGATGCAAACAGACAGAATCTCTGGCTGGAGGAGGATGCGGTACCGGAAGAAAAAGAGGAAAGTGCAGAACAGGTGATGGATGACTGCCTTTCCTCTTCTGTTTCCGCAGAACGGAACGGCCGCCTGGAAAAACTGCTCGCTGCATTTCAGAGAGAAAAGAAAGTACAGAACTTCCGTGATCTGTTTACTAGTATTCTGATCTTACTGGCAGCCAGTGTGATGGGATATTTTTTCAATAGTCTGGGTTTTGCAAATGCCAATATCATGACAGTGTTTGTGTTTGCAGTACAGCTGATCGCAGTGCTTACAAATCACAGGACCTACAGTATGATTGCCGCCGTGCTGAGTGTACTTATTTTTAATTTTCTGTTTACGACACCGCGGTATACATTTCATGCTTACGGAGAGGGATATCCGGTTACCTTTCTGATCATGTTCGGTATTGCATTTTTGACCGGAACGCTGGCACTGAAGTTAAAAAATCAGGCAAAACAGTCAGAAATGGTGGCTTTCCGCACAAAGATTTTGTTTGATACAAACCAGATTCTGCAGTGTGCCAGAGGAAGGGAAGAAATCATCAGTAAAACGGGACAGCAGCTTCGGAAACTCCTTGGAAGAAATGTGATTTTTTACAGTGTAAAAGATCATGAACTGGAAAAAAGCAAAGTGTTTATGATGGAAGACAGGGAGTGGTCAGAACAGCAGAAGCTGAAAAAAGAAAAGTATGTGGCAGAATGGGTTTTAAAACACCGGAAACGTGCAGGTGCAGGCACAGGGAATTTCCCGGGTGCAGGATGCCTTTATCTGACGGTCGGTGTAAATGAAACAGTTTATGGAGTGCTGGGGATCAGCATAGAAAAGAAGCAGCTGGAAAGTTTTGAAAAAAGTATCCTTCAGGCGATTATCGGCGAGTGTGCACTGGCACTGGAGAATGAACAGATTACCATTGAAAAAGAAAAAGCGGCGATTCTGGCAAAAAATGAACAGCTTCGCTCAAATCTTCTGCGGGCGATTTCACATGATCTGCGGACACCGCTGACCTCGATTTCCGGAAATGCGAGCAATCTGCTTTCCAATGCAGATTATTTTGACAAAGAGACGAAAAAGCAGCTGTATTTGGATATTTATGATGACTCTATGTGGCTGATCAATCTGATTGAAAATATGCTGTCCGTGACCAGACTGGAGGAAGGTCGGATGAATCTGAACATATCAGTAGAACTGGTGGATGATGTGATCCAGGAGGCACTTCGCCATGTAGACCGGAAAAAAGATGAACACACGATCACGGTTGAGCATGAGGACGAATTGCTTCTGGCCAGAATGGATTCCAGGCTGATCGTGCAGATGGTCATCAATCTGGTGGATAATGCGATCAAATATACGCAGAAGGGATCCCATATTGATATTAGGACAGGAAGAGAAGGGAAAAATGCCATAATCTCAGTTGCAGATGACGGACCTGGAATTTCCGATGAAATGAAAGAACATATTTTTGAAACTTTTTATACCGGGACGAATAAGATTGCAGATAGCAGGAGAAGTCTTGGACTTGGACTTGCACTCTGCAAATCCATCGTAAATGTCCATGGAGGAGAAATCAAAGTTTCAGATGCACATCCACATGGAGCAGTTTTTCAGTTTACATTACCGGCAGGGGAGGTATATTTGTATGAACAAACCACGGATACTGGTTGTGGAAGATGATAATTCGGTGAAAAATCTGATCACAACAACTTTGAAAGCACATGATTATCATTTTCTGACGGCGGAGAATGGAGAAGTGGCGATCCTGGAAGCAGCGAGCCACAACCCGGAGATCATGCTGCTGGATCTTGGACTTCCGGACATAGACGGAATTGAAGTGATAAAAAGAGTGCGGACATGGTCGCAGATGCCGATCATCGTGATCAGTGCCAGAAGCGAAGATGCTGACAAGATCGAAGCACTCGATGCGGGAGCAGATGATTATCTGACGAAACCATTTTCAGTAGAAGAGCTGCTTGCAAGGCTTCGTGTGACCAGACGCAGACTGCAGATGATGAAAAGTGACGCACTGAATCAGAGTGCAGTTTTTGTAAACGGAGATCTTCGCATTGATTATGCGGCGGGCTGTGTGTATCTTGGGGAAGAAGAGCTTCATCTGACACCGATCGAGTATAAATTGCTGTGTCTGCTGGCACAGAACGCAGGAAGAGTCCTGACCCATACCTTTATCATGGAAAATATCTGGGGCAGTAACTGGGAAAAGGACATTGCTTCGCTTCGGGTATTTATGGCGACACTGAGGCGGAAACTGGAAAAAAACCCACAGTCTCTTCAGTATATCCAGACGCATGTCGGCGTCGGATACCGTATGATGAAATTTGAAGAATCATCAGAAAATAAAAAGGGCGAATATTAAAACATCAGGATGGAGTCTCTTTTATCCTCTTCCAGCAAGAAGACTCCGACCTCTAAGGTGGGAGATGGCAAGTACAATGGAAAAGAAAACAGTATGCAGGGAGATCATCCCGGCATACTGTTTTTTTAACCAAATCAAGCAGCAAAGTGGATTGCGAATATTCGCTTTTTCTATTCTACAGAAGATCCTGTAAACGCTTCAGCAGATCGCCCTGCAGATAGTAGGTAGTCTCAAAATTCAGATAACGCATCGTCTGATCATCCCACAGGATTTTAATCTGCGGCGGGAATTCCTCGTCGCTTTCCCAGAACTGAAGCAGAACCGGGAAGAAAGAAAATGCCGGGATTTCTGCAGTGATATCAGCACCGGCAAGAGCTGGCTTTAAAATCCCGCCGATGGAAACACATGCTTTTTTGACGGCATCTACTTTGCCGGAAAAGAAATCTGCATATTTCTGTGAAAAAATTTCGGCACTTGGGCTTGCACCGGCAGCAGCAAAATTTGCGATTGGAGTCCATTTGCCGCCAAGAGGGGGCAGTTCCGTTTCTTGGCCGTGACAGAGCATATCGTAGATGGTCATGACTGTTTCATAAGAGCGACATTCTGCAAAACCATCCGATGTTTTTTCGAAAACAGTTCCGCTTGGGCGATCAATCTTGCAGGGCGTATTCAGATAAGTAAGATAAATATAATCTTTATCAAGATTCAGGTGGAATTTGGCAGAGAGGGCTTCCTGATCATATTTCAGGAAATGAGCTTTGCCGATATCCACCTGCTTTTCATAGTTTGAAATCATAAATTTCTCCTTTTCGAATGAAAATCATGATGCCATGGTCAAAAGGTCTAAATCCACATGAGATTGCTCATATCATTCATTGTAACATGGTCCGGCCGTTTCTTCCACAGACAGAGAAAGAAATGGATTTCTTATAGCAAAAACAGATTTTTTCCATGGGAGGAGATAACGTTTTTCTTGCATGAACAGGAGATACTAGTGTAAAATATAAAAGATTTTTAAATATTCAAGTCGAACGCACATGAGACTTGGCACGCGATTCTGGTCAGCTTTGCTGACATTTACCCAACAGAATCGCTGTGTATTCTACAATCTGAAAATACAACAGAGCAGGTATAGAAGAAATATGAAAGGAAAAAGAGTGATTGCAGCTATTCTGCTTGTGGGAATTTTAGCAGCCACCCTGGCAGGATGCAAAAATGAGGATATCAGTAAAAAAGAAACAGAAAAACCGGTCATCACCCTGGGCAGTGACAATTATCCGCCATACAATTATCTGAATGAAGACGGAATCCCGACAGGGATTGATGTAGAACTGGCTACGGAAGCTTTTAAAAGAATGGGGTATCAGGTGGACGTTGTCCAGATCAACTGGGAGAAGAAAAAGGAGCTGGTGGAGAGCGGGGAGATCGATTGTATCATGGGCTGTTTTTCCATGGAAGGACGCCTTGACGATTACCGATGGGCAGGACCGTACATAGCAAGCCGCCAGGTGGTTGCTGTAAATGAGAACAGTGATATCTATAAACTGAGTGACCTGGAGGGAAAGAACCTGGCGGTTCAGTCTACAACCAAACCGGAAGGCATCTTCCTGAACCGGACGGATGAGAGGATCCCAAAACTGGGAAATCTGATCAGCCTCGGGCACAGGGAACTGATCTATACGTTTCTGGGAAAAGGATATGTGGATGCAGTTGCCGCACATGAGGAATCCATCGTCCAGTATATGAAAGATTATGATACAAGCTTCCGCATTCTGGAAGAACCTCTGATGATCGTGGGGATAGGAGTTGCTTTTGCAAAAGAGGATGAGCGGGGGATCTGTGAGCAGATGGATCAGACCCTGGAAGAGATGCGCAAGGATGGCACATCTCTGAAAATCATCGAAAAATATCTGGATGATCCAAAGAAGTACCTGGAGGTGGATGATCTTGGATATTAAGGAAAGAATAAAAGAAAAAGGAATAAAAATAGTCGGGATTTTGCTTGGAATCTGTGTGGCTGCAGTCTCGTTGTTTTATTTTTTTCATGCGGAAAAAGCGGAAGCAGAGAAAAGGATGGTGGAGATCGTAAACTATGTCAAAGTGCAGTGCTCAACCTACACTCACTATAATGAATCTTCGGAATCCAAAAGTCTTCTCCGTGCGATCGAAAGTGCCAGACAGATGAGCACGAATATTAACATGGAAACAGAAAACGGCGGTCAGCTAAGCCGGGAATTCCTGAAAGAAAATCTGCAGACTCTCTGGGTGGATGGCATCATTGTGCTGGATCAGGAAGGAAAGACGGACTGCGAATACAGTGAGGATGAGTCTCTGGCAGGTGAGATCACGGACTATCTGCAAAAAGATATTATCATGGATTTTACCGGATATGAAGAAAGAACGTATTCGGAACGGTTTGAAAGGGAAGACGGGGCACATGTCGACATTGCGGCCTGTGCCAGAAAAGATGCACCAGGCATTGTTGCGATCTACTATTACACATCTCCTGAATTTGCCAGGAACTATACCCTGACGATACAGGGGCTTTTAAATGGTTACAGTGTCCAGAGTGATGGAACGATTATTGTTGCAGACAATGGGAAAGTTGTTGCCAGCAACGATGAGTGTCTGCTGGGAGAAGATACAGCCGATAACGAGGTTGTCCAGGCAATGAAAAAGCATACAGACAGTCAGCATATTTTTCATGTGACGAATGAAGGAAGCGGATGTTACGGAATCATGCTGAAGCAGCGGGATTATTATATTTATGCATATCTCCCGGATACGGAAGTATTCCATAACCTTCCATTAAGTGTGACAGGTGTCATTTTTCTTTATTTTCTGATATTCACGATGTTCTGGTTCTGGTCATACAGAACCAATCTGGCACACCGGAAGCTGGAACAGGAAAAAGATGAAAAATATAAAGCAGAACTTCTGTCAGCCGCAAAAAAAGCAGAAGCCGCCAATGAGGCAAAAACGGAGTTTCTCCAGCGGATGAGCCATGATATCCGGACTCCGATCAATGGGATCTGCGGCTTGGTCAATATGGCAGACCATTATGCAGATGATATGGAGAAACAGACGGAATGCAGGGCAAAGGTTAAAGAAGCATCCCATCTGCTGCTGGAACTGGTAAATGAAGTGCTGGACATGAGTAAGCTTGAGTCGGATGAAGTGGTGCTCGAAGAAATTCCATTCAATCTGATCCGTATTTCAAGGGAAGTATTTGTTGTGATCGATCAGATGGCTGCCGAACAGAATATCCAGATTGTATGGGAGAAAAAAGAAGTCACACACTGGGATCTTATCGGAAGCCCGGGGCATGTGAAACGGGTGATGATGAATATCCTGTCAAATGCGGTGAAATATAACAGGGCAAACGGACAGATCTATATCAGCTGCCGTGAGATCCCATCAGAACAGTCGGAATGGACAACGATAGAATTTGTCTGCCGGGATACCGGAATCGGGATGACAGAGAGTTTTCAGAAACATATTTTTGAACCATTTGCACAGGAACATACAGGAAGCCGTACAAAATATGCCGGAACAGGACTTGGAATGGCGATCACAAAGAAGCTGATCGAAAAAATGGGAGGAACTATTACCTTTGAAAGTGAAGAAGGCACAGGGACTACATTTGTGATCCGGGTTCCGTTCCGGATCGATACAGGCAGGAGCGGCAGAGCTGAAACGGAAGAAAAACCAGAAGTTTCTATAAAGGGAGTGCATATTCTTCTGGCAGAAGATAATGAGCTGAATATGGAAATTGCGGAATTTATGCTTCAGAATGAAGGAGCTGACGTGACAAAAGCATGGAATGGACGGGAAGCTGTTGAGATATTCAGAAAGAGCGAACCGGATGAATTTGATGTCATCCTTATGGATATCATGATGCCGGTCATGAATGGTTATGAAGCCACGAAGATGATCCGGTCTCTGGAGCGGGAGGATGCAAAGACAATACCGATTATTGCAATGACGGCAAATGCATTCACGGAGGACAGGCTGAAAGCAAAAGAAGCAGGAATGGATGAACATATCGCAAAACCTGTGGATCCGGAATTATTGGTAAAGGTGATTTATGAATCAGTGGATTAGTGGAAAACAATCTCAGAAAGGGAATTATATTGAAAAAGAAAAGATGGAACCGATTATTTTCTGTACTTTTTGTGATGATGGCAGTCATGTCACTTCTGTCAGGCTGTAGCAAAAAGAGTGCAGAAAAAGAAGATGAAGAAACGATCACGGTGTATTTATGGAGTACAAATCTGTATGAAAAATATGCACCATATATCCAGGAACAGCTTCCGGATATTAATATTGAATTTGTGGTAGGGAATAATGATCTGGATTTCTACAGATTTTTGAATGAAAACGGTGGACTGCCGGATATTATAACCTGCTGTCGTTTTTCACTGCATGATGCAAGTCCGCTGAAAGACAGTCTGATGGATCTTTCCACAACCAATGCGGCAGGTGCTGTCTATGATACATATCTCAACAATTTCAAGAATGAGGATGGAAGCGTAAACTGGCTTCCGGTGTGTGCGGATGCACATGGTTTTGTAGTCAACAAAGACCTTTTTGAGAAGTACGATATCCCTATTCCAACCGATTATGAAAGCTTCGTTTCTGCCTGCCAGGCATTTGACAAGGTGGGGATCCGTGGGTTTAGTGCAGACTATTCTTATGATTATACGTGTATGGAAACACTGCAGGGGCTGTCTGCGTCAGAGCTGTCTTCTGCGGCGGGACGTAAGTGGCGTACCGCCTACAGTGACCCGGATAATACAGAGAAAGAAGATCTGGACAGTACAGTCTGGCCGGAGGCTTTTGAACGTCTGGAACAGTTCATAAAGGATACAGGGCTGGGTCTGGATGATCTGGATATGAACTATGATTCTGTGGTTGAGATGTATCAAAGCGGCAGGCTTGCCATGTATTTTGGCAGCTCTTCCGGTGTAAAAATGTTTCAGGATCAGGGGATTAACACAACATTTCTGCCGTTCTTTCAGGAGAATGGAGAAAAGTGGCTGATGACCACACCATATTTCCAGGTGGCACTGAACCGTGATCTGACGCAGAATGAAACACGTCGGCAGAAAGCGATGAAGGTACTGGACACAATGCTTTCCGAGGATGCACAGAACAGGATTATTTATGATGGACAGGATCTGTTAAGCTACAGCCAGGATGTGGATCTTCATCTTACGGAATATCTAAAAGATGTGAAACCGGTGATCGAAGAAAACCATATGTATATCCGAATTGCGTCAAATGACTTTTTCTCTGTTTCCAAAGACGTAGTTTCGAAGATGATCTCAGGAGAATACGATGCAGGGCAGGCATACCGCTCATTTAATTCTCAGCTTCTTGAGGAAAAATCCACTTCGGAGGATATCGTGCTGGATTCACAGAAATCCTATTCCAACCGCTTTCACAGCAGTGGAGGGAATGCGGCATATTCCGTTATGGCAAACACTCTGCGTGGTATTTATGGGGCGGATGTGCTGATCGCAGCAGGAAACAGCTTTACTGGAAATGTGCTGAAAGCAGGGTATACAGAAAAAATGGCGGGAAACATGATCATGCCAAATGGTCTTTTGGCTTACAGCTGCAAGATGGACGGAGCACAACTGAAAGAGACGGTCAGAAATTTTACAGAAGGCTATCCGGGAGGCTTCCTTACGTTTAATCGTGGATCGCTTCCAGTCTTCAGTGGTATTTCGGTGGAAATCAGGGAAACAGAGGATGGTTATACATTGAGTAAAGTTGCAAAGGATGGAAAAGAAATCCGTGATACGGATACTTTTATGGTAACCTGTCTGGCGACACCACAACACATGGAAGCTTATCCGACAGGCAAAAATATGGTATTTGATGTTGGGGAGTTCTCTGTGAAAGACACCTGGATTGAAAATGTTTCTGATGGGAATACAGTCCTTGCAGAGCCTGAAGACTACCTGACTTTGAGGTGAGAAGAATGAAAGCTAAAAACCATAATACAAACAGAGAAAAACGTGCCATGAAAAAACGGTTCAGGACAGCAGTCTTTCTTCTTCTTTTTGCGGGAATTGTTTTGACTGTTTTTCGATATTTCAAGCTTGTGTCGAAAACGGTTTATGAGGAAAGTGTTTCCCACCTGACGGAGGTTTTTCACCAGTCTGATAATATGTTAAGGGAACTGACAGATAAGAATCTGACCTATCTTCATATGTGGGGGGCGTATCTGCAGGAGACTTCCGATGAAGATAAAATTCGTGATTATATAGAGAACGCACAAAAAGACGCCGGATTTTTAAATTTTTATTTTCTGTCAACGGACGGTAACTACAAAATGCTGACCGGAGAAACGGGATATCTTGATTTACAGGAAAATTTTGAAGATGAGATCCAAAACGGGAATGATATCGTAACGAATGCAGTAGTTCCCGGAAAATCCCAGATGCTTGTTTTTGCCAGTCCCAGGGCTCATGGAAACTATCAGGGATTTGGATACGATGCGATCGCGATTGCCTATGAAAATTCTGACATTGTAAATGTACTGGATATTTCTGCTTTTCATGGAAATGCAAAGAGCTATGTTGTTCATCCGGATGGTCGTGTTGTCGTGGATCATTCTTTTAAGGAATGGGGAAATGCATATAATTTCTTTGGCATTCTCAGAGAGCATTCCAATATCCCGGAAAAAGAGATCCTTGAACTTTCAGGGAAGTTTAAAGCAGGAGATACCGATGCGATGCTGGTAAACCTGGATGGAAAGAACTATTATCTGGTCTATGAAAAATCAGAAATTCAGGACTGGGTATTTCTGGGACTTGTAAAGGCTGAGATTGTTAATGCCAGCATGAATGTTCTGCAGCGCAGTACCATGATGCTTGTAGGCATAGTAGCGTTGAGTGTTGCCGGTCTTTTTATCTGGCTGATACTAAGGAAAAGCAGGGTAAGCCTCAAGAAAAAAGATACGGAGATCCTGTACAGGGAAGAGCTGTTTCAAAAGCTTTCCATGAATGTGGATGATGTTTTCCTGATGCTGGATGCGAAAACATATAAGACAGATTACGTCAGTCCGAATGTGGAAAAGCTGCTGGGAATTACCATAGAACAGATCCGCAAAGATATTTGCGTTCTGGGGAAACTGCATCCTCAAAAATCGGAAGATCCTAAGAAAAATTATCTGGAGAAGATCCAGGTTGATGAACAGAAGGAAGGGGATTTTGAATATGTTCATCAGAAAACAGGGGAACAACGATGGTTTCATAATATTGCAATGTGCAGTGAGGTAAACGGGAAAAAGAAATACATCCTGGTTATGTCTGACCGTACCTCTGATAAAAAGATGAATCAGGCACTCTATGAGGCGGTCCATGCTGCGGAAAATGCCAACAAGGCAAAGAGTACATTTCTTTCCAATATGTCTCACGATATCCGGACTCCGATGAATGCGATCATTGGTTTTACGACCCTGGCTGTAAGCAATATTGATAATAAAAAAAAGGTCAGGGATTATCTGGGCAAGATTCTTTCATCCAGCAATCATCTGCTTTCACTGATTAATGATATACTGGATATGAGCCGTATCGAGAGTGGAAAGATCCATCTGGAAGAAACGGCGATCAGTCTGTCAGAAATGCTCCATGATCTGAAAACCATTATCAGTGGACAGATCCATGCGAAGCAGCTGGAGCTTTATATGGATGCTATGGATGTGACGAATGAGGACGTCTATTGCGATAAGACGCGTCTGAATCAGGTACTGCTGAATCTTTTGTCCAATGCGGTCAAATTTACGCCTGCCGGCGGAACCGTTTCCGTTCGTCTGAAACAGTTCCCGGGAAAAACAAAAGACAGTGGTCTGTATGAGATTCGTGTAAAAGACAGTGGAATCGGCATGAGTCCGAAATTTGTACAGAAGATTTTTTCTCCTTTTGAACGGGAGCGGACTTCCACCGTCAGTAGGACTCAGGGGACAGGCCTTGGTATGGCCATTACTAAGAACATTGTGGATATGATGGGAGGAACGATTGAAGTTCAGACAGAACAGGGCAAAGGCACCGAATTTATTGTCCGCCTGGCATTGAGATTTCAGCCTGAGCACCGCCGCACAGAGAAAATCGCAGAGCTGGAAGGTCTGAAGGCATTGGTTGTCGATGATGATTTTAACACCTGTGACAGTGTGACGAAGATGCTTGTGAAGGTTGGGATGCGTTCAGAATGGACACTTTCCGGTAAGGAGGCTGTTCTGCGTGCACGGCAGTCTCTGGAGCTTGGAGATGCATTCCATGCTTATATCATTGACTGGCGTCTGCCGGATATGAATGGCATTGAGGTTACACGTCAGATTCGCAGTCTTGGTGATGATACGCCGATCATTATCCTGACGGCCTATGACTGGTCAGATATCGAAACAGAAGCCAGGGCAGCAGGGGTAACGGCATTCTGTGCGAAACCTCTCTTTATGTCAGACATCAGAGAGACGTTGCTGACTGCCATCGGTCAGAAGAAGGCTGAAACAGAGACTTCGATTTTTCCGGCAGCAGATCTGGATTTCAGAGGCAGGTCTGTACTGCTTGTGGAAGACAATGAACTGAACAGTGAAATTATGGTGGAGATCCTTAATGAATATGGTTTTGTAGTTGATACGGCAGAAAATGGAGCAGAAGCAGTGGAAAAAGTTAAAAATGCAACGCCAGGGGATTATGATCTGGTGCTGATGGATGTGCAGATGCCGGTAATGAACGGATATGAGGCTACCAGACAGATCCGTGCCCTGCCAGATCCGGCACTGGCAGGAATTACGATCCTTGCCATGACAGCCAATGCTTTTGATGAGGACAGAAAGAAAGCACTGGAATGCGGTATGGACAGCTTCTTATCCAAACCAATTGTGATTGAAGAACTGATCTGTGCACTGCAAAATAATCTGAAATGTCATCTTGCAGAGAGAACTTCCGTTTGAAAAGCGAATGTAAAAAGTTTGGTGGGATAATGTTCTTTCATAAATGTAACTATCATGATTTTAGCGGGAGAAAAATATGAAGATCAAAAAAGCAAAAAGTGCAGGTCTTATTTTGGCATGCATAGCAGCAACAGGACTTACAGGATGTGGGAAAACAGATGAAACATCAAAGAAACACGAAGCAATTACGTTTATGGCTCCTTATCTGGAGGTGGACAGCTTTATAGAAGAGGTGCATAAAACATATCCGGAGGTTAATCTTGAAGTAATCACGTATAGCGGGTCAAATACAACAACCTATCTGCAGAATATGCTAGAGGCAGATGATCTTCCGGATATCTGCACACAGACTTTTTATAAGCCGGATGTGGTGGATGTCAGTGATAAGATGATTGATCTCTCCGGATACGATTTTACAGATAATTATGTGGAATCACGTCTGAAAGAGGTATCCGACGATGGTGCACTTTATATGCTTCCATCTTTGTACAACTGTTATGGAATCACTTACAATAAAACACTGCTTGAGCAACATGGCTGGAAGCTGCCGACATCTTTTACAGAGCTTGAAGAACTCGCAGACAAAGCAAAAGAAGCAGGAGTTACGTTATGTATGGCACAGATTCAGTATCCGGGTTCTGCCTTCCAGTATATATGTAATATTGCGGATGCGGGATTCCTTGGTACCTTGTCTGGAAAGCAGTGGCAGAAAGATTACCTGTCAGGAAAGGCAAATGTCAGTGACACGGAAGGCATGATGGATAGCATGGAATATATCCAAAAATGGAAAGACATCGGTATGTTAGACAGCAGCAACAGTGATCCGACAGATGATGGTAAAACAAAAGAAGCTTTTATAAAGGGAAAATCATTGTTTTTATTGGGACCACAGAATGGAATTATGGACTCAGAAGATACAATGGACAAATTTGGTCTGATGCCATACCTGTCTGAAGATGGAAGCAAGAATGTATTTATTTTAAATGTAAACCGTTTTTACGGATTGAATAAAAAGCTGGAGAATAATCCGGAGAAACTTGAAGATGCATTAAAAGAAATTAAAAATATAGATTTAGTTATAACTGATTCACAAGCTTTTAAAGAAGTAGATAAGATAGTTCCTAAAGAAATAAATTTAACTAGCTTTTCTATATTATTTGCAAGACAAAAAGGAGAGCTTAACGACTTTTTAGAAGGAGCAAATAAATTAAAGAATTTAAAGCCTGGTAATAAAATATTAATATGTGAAAGTTGTACTCATAATGTATCGCATGAAGATATAGGTAGAGTAAAAATACCTAGGATGTTAACTAAAATTGCTGGTGGAGAGTTAAATTTAGAGTACAAAGTAGGTTATGACTTCAATGAAGATGTAGAAAAGTATGATATGGTAATACACTGTGGTGCATGTATGGTAAATAGAAAAAGTGTAATAAATAAAATTAATCTATGTAAAGAAAAGAATGTTCCTATAACTAATTATGGTTTAGTTATAGCATATTTTACAGGTATCTTAGATAGAAGTGTAGAAATCTTTAAGTAATAAATTAAATAACAAAAGAGTATCCTAAATATAAAATGGACCCTTTGTCAAGTACACTAGAAAAAAAGGGTTCTTAAGAAGTTACTAAAAGCTGATTCCTGTATTGCACAGGAGTCAGCTTTTTTAAATTCCACTGGCAACGTTCATTATTGTAATAATCCATGTAATCATCTATCAATATTTTAAGTTCTTCTATTGTTTCACAGCTTTTATAATCAATTTCATCCTTCATATGTCCGAAGAATGATTCTTGCGGAGCATTATCCCAACAATTGCCTCTACGAGACATAGATTGACCCAAGTTATATTTTTTAAGCAATTTTTGAAAGATTGGACTTGTATAATGAGAGCCTTGGTCAGAATGAATAAATGCATCTTTATGTAATTTAAATGACTTTAGTTTAACTAATTTATTTATAGTTTCAGTTACAATATCTATAGCTAAGTTATTAGAAAGATTATAGGCTAATATTTCATTTGTTGATGAATCTTTTATTGTAGATAAATATGCCATCTTATTATTGCCGTACGGCATATATGTAATATCAGTTAACATTACCTTACCAGGTATGTTTTGCTTAAATTCTCTATTTAGTCTATTAGGAGCTACTCTATGCTCCTTTGTAGCCTTAGCAATACGCTTATATGGATTAGCTTTACGTATAGGACAAGTAATATTATATTTTCTCATAATTCTTTGGATTTTCTTTCTATTCATTATAATATTGAATTTATTTTCTAATACCATTTTTATAGACCTAGATCCTTTCTTATATCCACGATAGTTAAATGCTTTTAAGATAATTTCTTTAGATATAAGATCTTTATTTTCCTTTATACTTCTAGTCTTAAAATTATTTAAAAAATTATAGTAACCTGAAGTAGAGACATTAGCAATTTTACATAAATGTCTCGTCATGTTTTTAAGATTGAAACTTTGAATTAAATTTTGTATTAGTCTAAATATTTTAGATGCAGGTATTTTCTTATTTATCACCTGCCTTTCTTGCAACTCTAACTTTTTTATCAATTCAAGCTCCGCTTTAAGATACTCTATTTCAGCATCTTTCTTAGCGATAATCTCTTCAATAGTTAATTCTCTATTAAGTGTTCTTCCTGAATTTAAAGTCCTAGTATCTTCTAAACCTAAAATACCTTTATCGTTATATGCTTTTCTCCATCTTAGACTAGCAGAATCTATACGTTTAATTCCAATTATATTAACATCAAATCCTGCATCTTCAAAAATAGCTCTTGAAGTTTTCCCATTCTCATATTCAGCAATAAACTGCAATTTAAACTCATTAGTATAAGTTATACCTTTAGCAGTTACATTTTTTACATATTTATTTTTAGACAATTCTAATATTTCTTGTTCTGTAAATATTTTTTTACTCATCTTATAATCACCTCTTAGTTAATATTGTACAAAAAAAGATCCCATATAGACAGACACGCTTTTTCTCGTGTCCACCATATAGGATCCATTTTAAATTTTGATGACCCCTTTTATTATTTATCTATTGTTATTAGCTTGAGCTATTATTCTTTGCGCTATTTGATAAGGAACTTCATCATATTTCTCAATTTCCATTTCAAAATATCCTCTACCTTGTGTCATAGATCTTAAATCTATGGCATATTTAAAGGTTTCAGCTTGAGGTGCCTGTGCATATATTACTTGTTTTCCTTTACCTAATGGTTCCATACCTAATATTTTCCCTCTTCTTTTATTTATATCGCCCATAACATCGCCCATATACTCCTCAGGTATTGTTATTTTTAGGCTCATTATAGGCTCTAATAAAACTGGTTGCGCTTCTTCCATACCTTTTCTAAAGGCTAAACTAGCTGCCATTTTAAATGCCATCTCTGATGAATCGACATCATGATATGAACCATCATAAAGAGTAGCCTTTATATTGGTAACTGGAAATCCTGCTAGTACTCCTTTTAACATAGAATCCTTTAAACCTTTTTCTACTGCTGGTATATACTGTTTAGGTACAGATCCTCCAAAGATTTCTTCTGTAAATTCAAAATCCTTCTTACTTCTTTCAAATTTTATTTTTACATCTCCATATTGACCGTGACCACCTGATTGTTTTTTATGTTTTCCTTGAACATCAGACTTTCCTTTTACAGTTTCTCTATATGCAACTTTAAGGTCTTCTAAATTAACATCTACTCCAAATTTTTCTTTCATCTTATCTTTTACAATATTTATATGAAGCTCACCTTGCCCCCCTATAAGAGCCTGTTTTGTTTCTGAATTTCTATACCAATCTATAGTTGGGTCTTCATCTGCTATCTTATTTAAAGTAGCACTTACTTTTTCTTCATCTCCTTTATCTTTTGGAGTTATTGCAAAATATATTTGAGGCTTAGGGAATTGAATTACTGGCATAGCTTCATCATCTTTGTTTAATGATATAGTATCTCCTGTTTGTAAGCTATTAGACTTTGTTACTATAACTATATCTCCACACTTAGCCTTATTAATTTCTACTAATTCTTTATTTTTCATAGTATATAAATTAGATATTTTTTCTTTACTCGATTTATTTATATTAAATACTTCATCATCTTTTTTTATTTCACCTTGAGTAACTTTTAGATATGATATCTTGCCAATGAATGGGTCTACTACTGTTTTAAATACAAAACCTTTGAATGTACTATCTTTATCTAAGTATTTAGGCTCTAAATATTTAG
>OGQG01000834.1_pt1 | contig 27797 bp, 20 predicted proteins | sample 1553201 | NCBI WGS metagenome assembly OGQG01 (sample SAMEA2579925, study PRJEB22360) | human gut metagenome | biome: human gut; feature: human-associated habitat; material: faeces | place: Denmark | collected 2008/2010
GGAGGAAAAAGACAGACACATTATAATATTCGCACGCGCGTATAGGGACGGAAAAAGGAAGGGACCCATACGAAAACAGCAGACGAAAAACAAGAAAAGACGGAAAAACGGAAGGCAAACTTGCAAACTTGCAAAACTTGCAGCATCTCCACACCCACACACGTGCGCGTACATTATAATGCAACAAAATAATATGTTCCAGAATTCCACTCTATTTCTTTATTGTGATCTGTGAATGATCTGATCTCCTCCTGTTTTCTTGTTCACGCTTTTTCTCTTTTGCGAAATATATGCGTCTTGATGAGGAGATTTCTTTAAAAGACCATTACTACAGCCAGTGCCGGCTGAAGAACAGCAGCTGGCAGGTCTTCTGGCAGGACAGTGCCTCGGAACAGGATGCCATGCCGTGCGTCTTCATACAGTTCATATGTTCCGAAAGGTTAGTAACATGTGTTCCGTAAAGTTAGTAACGTGTGGCCCTATACGTTACTAACATACAGGCCTGCACGTTAGTAACGTGTTCCATTTAGATTGATAACGCGTTATTCCTCATGCCGACAGCTTGTTCTCCCCAGGATTGTACAAGCTGTACCAGCATGATTGGCGGAAGGTCCGGCCTATACAAGTACCTGCTGAAGATTCGGGCAGTCATCCCTTTGCCACCTGTGTCTGTCCGATTCCGGTTTCTGTCTTCCGCTTTCCTTTTTTCTTCTTATACGGTCCCTCCTCTTTCCACCAAAGATCCTGTCACATCTCTCCCTTTTCCCCGCTCCACTTTCTGTGCTCCGTCATGCTTTCCTCCATTTCAGCTCTCCCCTGCATCGTCCGTTTGTCCTCCTCCACCTTTGCTTGTCACATTCTCCTTATGTTCTCTCATTTTTCCACATTATAATGTACGCGCACGTGTGTGGGTGTGGAAGTGCTGCAAGTTTTGCAAGTTTGCAAGTTTCATCCCCACTTTATATCATAAAGGGAACTGAAAATAAATAATATTCTGGCATTTAGTCAATGCCCCCATAAACTATATAATTTTTTATTGCTATATTTGTCCTCATCAAATCATCAAAATGAATATAACTTCTACTATCATAACAGCTTCGGACGGAACACCCCTCTCCTTATATGATGTATGCCGGTTCCTATCCAAGCAGCAATGGAAACACATATTAAAACAATTGAAACAAGAAGGAATACATATAGAAAGAATAGAAGCTTATGAATATCCGGAAGTTCGAGACATCAAACATCTATTTATACGCTTTGAAAAAGAAAAAGAAGACACTCCTTTTTATTTACTGTCTCCGGAAATATTCTCTAAACTAACCAACGCGATAATACAAGAATACTCTTCAAATATAAAATAAAAAAAGTTGTACAATCCATTAAATTAGGATGAGATGAAAAACATCAACGGTCAAGGCAATGAAATTACAATTATTTTACCACATAAGAAAATAGATTGTATATCCTCCCATCATGAACAATTCAATCAAATCATCCATCAATCCCATATCATAATTACAGGAAACAACAATCATGTTTCCATGCATTTCGATTCAGAAGAGAATGTTGAAAGCCTACTTCTTAACGAAGGTTTTCTATTGATTATCAATGGAAACGATAACACGGTTAATTTAGGAACAATCATTTTACGCTATTCCAACATACTAGGGATGAGTGGACTAAAACTCATCATCGGCCAGTTGCCCGGTTTGGGAGCTGGTGTTTCAAGAGTTGCCAATAATTGTAGAGTTGATATAGGTAATCGTGTAGTTATCAATGGAGTTACTTTATATTTACAAGAAGATAAATCAAATGTTAGCATAGGAGAAGACAGTCAATTAAGCTGGGGCATTGATATTTGGTGTACCGACGCACATACTATAACAAATTTAAAGGGAGAACCGATTAATTTTGCTCAAAGTATAGAAATAGGCAAGCATGTATGGGTAGGGAAAGATGTAAAGATTGGTAAAAATACAAAAATACCCGATAACAGTATTGTGGGTTGGGGAAGTATTGTAACCAAAGTATTCAACGAACCGAATATAATATTAGCAGGCATCCCTGCAAAAATTGTAAAGAGAGGTATAAATTGGGATCGTAGATGCATTAATAAATACTTACTAGAATAGTATTTAGGGTGTCTGAAAAGATAGCTAGTCAGACCCCCGATTTGATAACTATTCCGTTAGAACTGGAAATAAATAAACGGCTGAATATCACTGCTCTTTATCTGGATAACCAAATAAATCAGTACTACCAACAATAATGCCTTTCCCAATAAAGGTAATTTTACCACTCCACGACAACACGCATTCTGCCAACTATCAGGAGCAAAATGCAGCAAATACCCTATTCCCATCAAAACAAACACTTTCCAATAACCTTCTATCAGCTGCATGAATACCTCGGGATGGAAAGCTGTACATATCTGCTTCAACATAACAACCGAAGCTTCAAAAGTCGTATTACGGAAAAATATCCAGCAGAAACAAACAAAATTGAAAGTAATAAGAACTGCAAAAAATTTACGAATGCCCTTACTGGTAGCCGTCTTAGGCTTATGCAGCAAGTTACGCCAGAATTTCTGTGCAGCCAGTGCTATTCCATGAAATCCTCCCCATATCACAAAATTCCAAGATGCACCATGCCACAAACCACCTAACAACATAGTAAGGCACAAATTAATATAAGTACGTACCTTCCCCTTGCGGTTTCCCCCCAATGAGATATAAAGATAATCCCGCAACCATGTAGAAAGAGAGATATGCCAACGATGCCAGAAATCGGTTATACTATCGGCTTTATAAGGCGAATTAAAGTTCATAGGGAAACGGAAACCCAACAGCAAAGCAAACCCGATAGCCATATCACTATATCCGGAAAAGTCACAATAAATCTGTAAAGCATACCCATATACACCAAACAAATTCTCAACCCCGGAATAAAGAGCCGGATTATCAAAAATACGTTCCACAAAATTTACACTGATATAATCGGAGATTACAGCTTTCTTGAATAATCCGCTGATGATAAAGAAAACACCAGTGCCAAACATCTCCGAGGAAACAAACAGCGGTTGCCTGATTTGAGGAATAAAATCGCGGGCACGTACAATAGGCCCCGCTACCAGCTGCGGAAAAAAAGACACATAAAATGTATAATCCAGCAACCTGTTCAAAGGAACCAGCTCACGACGGTAAACATCTATGGTATAACTTAAAGACTGGAAAGTGAAGAACGATATTCCCACCGGCAAGAAAATATCCAACGGCTGGAATTTCCCATTCCACAAAGGAGCCAGTATCTGATAAAAGAAATTGGTGTACTTGAAATAACAGAGCAATCCTAAATTTATTCCCAAACTTGCCAGCAGCAAAACCCTCCGTTTCCATTGAGTTTCGGTATTCGCCATACGCCCTGCCAGCAAGAAATCCGTCACTGTCACCACCCCCAGCAAGAAAAAATAAAAACCGCTACTCTTATAATAAAAATAATAAGAAAACAGCGTTACAAACAGGATGCGTGCCGTATCCTTCTTCTGCAATAACATATAAATCAGGCTAAAGCCTAAAAACAGAAACAAAAACAAGCCGCTGCTAAAAATCATCGGTTGCTTGGCATTATAAGTCAATACCTCAGCCAGTTTACTCCAATCCAGTTGCCACATATTCATTATACGCTTTAATCAGTGCCTGATGTAATAAATTACCTTGTAAACGATATCCATCGGGAGTGAAATGAATGCCATCCGCACGAAGCATGTGGTGCTTCGTCCAGTTACGACAAGCATCTGTCTTTCCTCCTACTATATTATACATATCCCAAACTGCCATTTTATTCTCTTGTGCATACTCCTTTATAATACGCGCCGCCGTTACGGTTCTCGGATTAATGGTACGTGCACGACGACGTCCCACGTATGCTCCGGGAGGTGTAGTCAGTAAAAAAGCCGCTTCAGGACAGGCTGCTTTCAACATACCCAACAGTCTGCCTATCTGCATTTTGTGAGCCTGAGCCAGATAACGGCGGCTATGTGCCTCATTGGTTCCAAAAGAAACAATAATCAGATCGGGATGCAAAGAAGCTATTTCTTTTATTTTTTCATCATCAGAAAAAGTAACAGAAGTAGCTCCATTAATGCCAATCATATGATAAACAATACCCGGTTCGCCCGTTTCATGTGCCAACCCACCGGTACGATATGAAATAACATCAGGATAAACAGCCTCAGCACCAAAATCATGTTCCAGACGACGACGGGTTATTAATGGATAAAGATGCCCCCGCACATGAGAATCACCTATATGGACTATCCGTACCGGTCCTGTCATATCATTCAACTTTTGAAAGAAAGGAGAAAGCGAACGGTTCTCATCTTCTATCACATTATCCAAAGAATGAGTAAAACTCGCCGGAAGTGAATCATGTACTGTTATCAGCCGCATGCCCCGATGCATTTCCTTTGTTTCACCGGGTATGCGAAGCGGCTCCAACGGCCGGGACAATGCCGGAATAGCATCCTGAGCATAAAGACATGGAAACAGCAAGAACAGGAACAATACCATTGCTATACCGGACAGACCAGGAAATCTGTTATTCCTCCTCATAGGCTTTCCGTCTTTCATATTGCTCTTTGCCATACATCAATGTTTCAAATAAGATACCTGCCAAATGCTTGCCTCCCTTAAAATTGATATGGGTATAATCAAGATTCGCCATTTTTTGCCCGATCATATCGACAATGCTTCCTTGACCTCCCATTGCCTCATACATATTCCAAAAAGCGATATGGCTATCAGCCGCAATGGACTGTTGATAACGGATAAGATTCTTGACTCCGGGCATGGTGCGGAGATCTCCATTCTCGTTTTTATATTCACGGTCACCCACACTGACCAGTAAAATGCTGGTTTCAGGAAAAGCTGTCTTCAAATGTTCTATCACCGAAAGCATCCCTTTCTTATAGCCATCGTATTTTACTCCCCGTTCCGTAGCCACATTCAAACCATATTGGACCACAATCAAATCGTATGGACGAAGACGTTGGAAATCGCAAAGCGTATGTAAAGGAATACTACGTAAATGAAGCCCACTGCTACCACGTACGCTAAAATTATCCAAAGATATTCCCTGCCTGCCGTCCATAGCCACTCCATAGAAAGTAACAGAATCAGCTTGTTCCACACTCCACCGTACTTGTCCTATCCTTCCTCTCACCGAAACAGCCTGCACACCTCCTGTTCCTACTTCCTCATGTAACTCTCCTTCCGCAGCATTATTCACTTTAGAACGGACAGCGGCAAAACCTTTATTCAGGAAATAAAAAGTAGAAACCTCACAGGTATCCAGTCGGGAAGCGTATTTACTCTGTCCTTTCAACTGTACATAAGCACCTTCACGAGGAAAAAAATAATGTCCGGAAATATCTTGCTGCATTTTATCAAAACCAACGGAGTCATTGGATGAATGACTGCTCCATCCCCCAAAAGTATGGCGTACCGTAGGACGGTAACCGCTGATGGAAGAGGTTACAGGAACATATCCCACTCCGCAACCACCAAATTCTTGTTGAAGCATTTCGCGCAAATCGGCAGTAAAAATATCAGCTTCTATAAAAGAATCACCGAAGTAAGCGATACGCACAGGGCGTTTCATGGTTTTCACTTTGGAAAGTGCCTCATAAAAATGTTTCATTCCCCGCATGGTGGAATCCGAATAATCCTCAATACAGGTAATACCCGTTTTACATGTATCCACAAAAATAGGTTTTACAGGAGGAGGAAGGACAATGGTGTCGGAATCACATACTTCTTCTTCCACATCCGGACGGATATCAGCCAGCAGGTCCACCTTGCGCAACGGTTTGCCGCCCACCGACATGGAGGGGAGGAAATACAGCCCCATTAACACTCCTACTACAATAAGAGTGAGAAGAAAAGTGGCCGGTATATAGTTTTTCATATTGCTATATTTGTAAATTAACCGCAAAAGTAGTGATTTTTTAGACGGAGTACTTCATGATAGAGGCTAAAAAAAGAAAAAAGACTGCGCCAGAAAGAGGGCAACAGTCTTTTTCTTTAATGATGAAAAGACAGATTCAAATCGTCTTTTCTATGTTCCACACAAAAGCACGTAATCCCAATTGTTCGGTTTCCTTATCCATTTTATGCAAAGCGTCCAATAAAGGCTCCACTTTAGTATCATCTACCACTGTCATAATGGCCGAGCACATACTGGGCCACGCGTGACTGCCATAATGCGGTTCTCCTTTTACAGAGCCGCGCCCCTGCAACTGCTGCCAATAACTGAATCCACGACAATTCTGACGGTCCAACAACGCCAGAATACGTTCGTAAAAAGCTTGGTCGAAAGTGATGAAAACTGATTTCATTATTCCATTTTTTATTTTAAGTTCTGTCATCCGGTCTCCTATTCATTTCAATCCGGATAACAACTATATTAATTATTCTTTTTTGCCTTTGGTCATCTCCGTCTTATGTGCTTGATAATAGTCATTCAGTTCACGGGAAGCTTTCATCTTCTTACGGTTACGCTTGATACCTGTACCCGCAAATGAACAGTAGAGCACCGGAACCAAAATCAAGGTGAGCACGGTAGATACAGTCAAACCACCGATTACGGACACCCCTAAAGGCTGCCACATTTCAGAACCTTCCCCTCCTCCTATCGCCATCGGCACCATGCCCAGAATAGTGGTCAAAGTGGTCATTAAAACCGGACGTAAACGACTACGGCCCGAAACAACGACCGAATGAATAACAGACATACCCCGCTCACGACATAAGGTAATGTAATCAATAAGCACGATACCATTCTTCACTACGATACCAATCAACATGATACCTCCCAACAAACTCATGACATTCAATGTAGTCCCCGTTCCATACAATGCCATCAATACCCCACTGAATGCAAACGGAATAGAGAACATAATGATAAACGGATAGGTCAGAGACTCAAACTGGGCAGCCATTACAATAAATACCAATATAATAATCAAAACAGCCAAAGTTCCCAGATCGCTGAATGAATCCTGCTGATCCTCATAAGACCCTGCCACCTGGATACTGATACCGCCAGGTAAATCCATCTTATCAATAATAGACTCACCCGCTGCCACCACACTACCTAAAGGCGCACCTGAAATCACAGCAGATACTGTTACAATACGTTCACGGTCTTTACGTTCAATAGTAGGAGGAGCTGAACGCTCCACTACCGTGCCGATATCTTTCACCCGAATCGCTTTACCTTCATTGGTATAAATCAGAATATTCTCCAAACTTTCAATACTGGTACGGAACTGGGGAGCATAACGCACCTTGATATCATATTCGTCACCATCTTCCCGATAGTAAGAAGATAAAGCACCATTAACACGGTTACGCAGATACAAAGCTGCTGTAGAAAGATTCAAACCGTGTAAAGCCAGTTTTTCACGATCAAAATCCACCTGATATTCCGGCTGATAATCCTGACGGCTGATATTCACCTCAGACACACCGTTCACTTTCAATAAAGCTTCTTTCAATTCAGCGGCTGCCTTATCTGTTTCTGTAAAATCATATCCATAGATTTCAAAATCGGCAGTGGCCTGTCCACCCATGCCTCCACTGCTACCACCCAGGATAACCTGGGCTTTATCCAGTTCGGGATAGGCTTTCAGATCCTCACGCATACCATCGCAGACTTCTGCCAACGTAACAGAACGCTGATCGGGATTATAAAGGTTGATATTGAATGAAATGATATGGCTACCATTATCCTGAATAGAAGCCCAAGTATTATCCGCATCAGCCTGTCCCACAGTATAGTTACAGATACGCATCACCCCTTCATATTTCTTCAGCCACCTTTCGGTCAGCTCCTGGGCCAATGCCTGGGCACGCTCTACGCGAGCTCCGATAGGCAATTGTAATTGAACAGAAATACGACTGTTGTCTTGTGACGGAAAAAACTCTGTACCAATTCCTTTCGCACAAATCAGACTCAGCAGAAAGAACCCGAAACAACCGGCAATAATGGTCTTGCGGTGACGGACAGCCCAGTTCAAACGTTTCTGATACCAGTTATCCAATCCATCCAACGCACGTTCTATCGGTTTGTAGAATGTGACAAACCACTTACTTTGTTTTTTTTGCAAGCGAAGCATCTGCGCACACATCATCGGAGTAAATGACAGAGCCGAGATAGTAGAAATAGTCATAATGACACACATCATCCAGCCCAACTGACGGAACAAAACTCCCGACATACCACTGACCATCGTCAACGGGAAGAATACCGCAATCATGGTCAATGTGGATGCGATAACAGAAATTGCCACCTCATTTGTTCCATGGATAGCCGCCTGTTTCGGCTCGGAGCCACGCTCGATATGGGTCGTTACGTTTTCCAAAACAACAATAGCGTCATCCACCACATTACCAATCGCAATAGAAAGGCACGACAAAGAAATAATATTCAGAGATCCCCCATCCGTGATAGCCAAATAAATAAAGGAGGCAATCAATGACATGGGGATAGTGATACAGATAATCACCGTAGCACGCCAACGACCTAAGAAAACAAATACCACCAAGACCACAAACAGAATGGCATACATAATAGTTTCCGTCAAACTGTCGATGGTATTCAAAATATTATCCGAAGTGTTCACAATAACCCCCAGTTTCACATCACTGGGCAGTGACTTCTGTAACTTAGGCAACTGCTCCATTACTTTCCGGGAAATGTTCACTGAGTTTGCTCCCGATTGTTTCTGTACAACAATCATGGCTCCCTGCACCCCGTTATTATAGGTTTCCTGAGCACGTTCTTCTACAGAATCGACTACCGTTGCCACGTCACGCAAATACACCGAAGCACCATTGCGTATACCCACTACGATATTCTCCATTTCTTTCGGGTCCTTGAATTCTCCTTCCACACGCAAGGAATAGGTATTACTGCCCACATCGAAAGTTCCACCCGGAGTATTCTTATTTTCAGCCCCGACAATGGAACTGATGGTCTCAATCGTCAGATCATATGCTTCCAGTTTGTTGGGATCACAATAAATATTCACCTCACGCTTCGGCGCACCGGCAATGGACACCGTTCCCACACCGGGAACACGAGCCAAAGGATTTACTACATTATCATCCAATATCTTATACAGAGCCGGCTGACTTTCTTCTGCCTGAACGGACAACAGCAGGATAGGAATCATATCCGTACTGAACTTAAAGATAATCGGAGTATTGACTTCATCGGGAAGCTCCGAACTCACCATATCCAATTTATCACGCACATCATTAGTCAACACATCAATATCATAGCCATATTCGAATTCCAAAGTGATAACTGATATATTTTCTGAAGACTTGGATGTAATATGTTTCAAATTACTAACCGAGTTCAACGTATTTTCCAACGGACGGGTTACGTTGTTCTCTATATCGGAAGCACTGGCACCCTGATAAGATGTCATAACCATAATGGTATTGGTATCAATATCGGGATACAAGTCTACCGGAAGTTTCGACAATGAGAACAGACCAAAGATCGCTACGGCCAAAAAGCATAACGAGGTCATAATCGGTTTTTTAACCGCTCCTTCGTATAAACTCATGTTTGTTAAATTAAAAATTAAGAACTAAAAAATCATATATAGGTAAATAAATATGGAGTATTATCAACTAATTCTCAATTTTTAATTTACTGCCACTTCCACACCATCGGCCAAACGGGTCTGACCGGCAACCACCACCTGCGAATTATCCTCCACCCCGGAAATCAATTCATATTCGGTTCCCATCCGACGTCCCAATTCTACTTTATTATAAGAAACCTTACCGTCTTTGTAGACATATACATAACGGTCGCCCGAACCGGCACGTTTCACAATAGCCTGATCAGGAACCACCACATGCCGCAATGTACCAAAGCTCACAGTCACACGGCCAAACATTCCCGGACGTATACGCTGACGGGTATTAGCCAATTTTACCTCTACAGGAAAAGTATGAGTAGCAGCATCAATAGTAGGATACACCAAACTAACTTTCCCTTCGAATTCCTCATCACCATACACATCAAATTTCACCTTTACGATCATACCTTTAGTCACTTTCGGGAAATAAGGTTCGGATACATTGATCAACAGTTTAACCGGAGTGATCTGTTCAATGACCAACACAGGAGTGGAAGCGGAAGAATATAAATCACCGTTATCAAAATTACGTGCTGTAACCACTCCATGAATAGGGCTTAACAACTGCGTATTCTCCAACAAATTATTATAGGAAGTACGACGTACATCTAAAGCTGTTTTTGCTGCATCCCATTCAGATTTGGAAGCTCCACCCACTTTGTACAGTTCATCCATACGTCTGAATTCCGTTTCTTCATTTTCTAATTGCAATTTCATTTGTTTCAGATTTGCCGCATCCATCTGTACTAATTTCTGTCCTTTGGATACATGGTCTCCCACTTCAACAAAAATACGGTCTATACGCCCGGGAGAGGTCGGAGCTATATTATTTTTCGCTTCCGCTTCAACAGTGGCAGTATATTCCTCTATCTGATCTACATCGCGGGAAGTTACGGAAGCAAGCCGGACTACCGGTTTGTCCTCCATAGCGGTATCAGCAGCTTCCTTACTCTCCGTTCCACCTGAACATGCCCCCAGCATAGTTACCACCAGCCAAGCTGCGAATTGAAAATATTTTCTCATACTGTTATCTTTATGTTAATGTGTTATTGTTCCGTTACTTCATCAATGCCTAAGACTAAATCCAAATCAGCTTTAGCTACCAGATAGTCATAGATGGACTGGTTATAAGTCAGTTGGGCCTCTGTTAAAGCCACTTCCGAACTATTCAATTCCAAGATAGTTCCTTTTCCAACTTCATATCTTTTTTCGGCAATAGTACGCCCTTTCTCCGCCTGAAAGACAGCTTCTTTATTACTTACCACCTGTTCCGTACTAGCGGCCATATTATCCAAATAACCGGTAGCTTGCATAGTGAGTTGCCGCTCTGTATTGATACGGTTCTCTTCCAGTTGTTTCATCTGGATACGGGTCTGTTTCAATTGAGTAAAATTACTTCCTTTGAACAAAGGAATGCTTAGATTCAGGCCGATAGTAGAATAGGGCCTCCAATCGTATTCCTTGAACTTGAAATTATCATTCATTGAAGTATACATATATTGGAAACTGGCAGAAAGGGTCGGCATAAAGTTGGTATACTGCAACTTCAGCGTCTGCTTTAATTGCAATGCATTCAGTTCCAATTGCTTCAACGTACTGTTATTTGTCAAATTGTCTGGACGAGGCATTGCCTGACGAGTAAACATAGACATTTCATAATCCTTCAGATTGCCTTCAACCGCTACCTTTACATCAGACTCCATTCCCATCAAGACCTTCAACTGCAAATTTGCCAAATTCACTCCGTTACGGGCAGACACCACGGTAGGTTTCAAGCTGCGCATCTGCACATCCGCACTAATCTTATCATATTCACTGACAGTCCCCTGTTCATATTTAGCTTTCACCACATTATAATTATCTTCACTCTGCTTATAACTTTTAAGCAGCACTTCATAACTGTCCTGTGCCAAAAGCAACTGAAAAAATGCCTTGGTCACTTGATTTACCATATCCAGACGTGAAGCACGTGATTTCTCTACCGCCAGGTTCACATCTGTACTTGTCAAACTGATACTTTTGTAAAGAGCCGGAGCAAAGACAGGCAGACTGACAGACAGACCACCACTATAAGTATTATCTGTACCGACTTCAATCACCTCTCCCATCATGGCGAATGACTGCTTTTTTATGGCTCGTGAATAACTGCCCACCAAACTGGCTTCTGGGAAAAGACCGGCATAAGCTTCCCGGCGGGCTTCTTTCTTTAACAGGATTTCCTGACCGGCGACTTTAATGGTGGGATTGTCGCTCAATGCTATCCGGACTGCGTCCTGTAAGGTAATCCTCAATGTGTCTTGTGCTTGTGCACTTTGTATTGCTACATAAAGCAGCAAAAACAAGGTTAACGTAGGTTTGCAATAAAATTTCATTAACTATTATTCTTTATTTAGTGACTTATTTAATTTCTAACCATACTTATTATGTTCGTTTCCTTTTAAATTCAATAAAAAATTATCCACAATCTTCAACCCCTTTTCAGTGGAAATGCCACGCATATGCATAAATACAACTGTTTCATAAATTTCACCAAGCGAATAGGACTTGCATATTTCCGAATGCAACAACAAATCCATCTGCTCACATACCATAGCGCGTACAATATTATAATTTACATCATTTCTAAAAATGCCTTGTTCCACTCCTTTGCGATAAAATTCCATAGCCGAATCCAAATTCTCCTTCCGGCTTTCGTCAATGTAACGCATTACCTTGGGATATTTCTCAATATCCTCAAAGAATTTCCTGTTTGTATTCTGAAAATCCTGGGCACTTCTTTGAAAAAACTTCAAGAGGACTTCCAAAACATTTTCTGCTTTGGAAGCCACTTGAGTCATATATTCCTGCATCTCCTCCCGATGTAACTTCATGACATCAAGTAATAAATCCTCTTTGTCATGAAACAATTCATAAAGCGTACGTTTAGATATAGATAATCCGGCAGCAATATCATCCATTCTCACTGTTTTGACACCTTTCTGGGCAAATGATTTCGCTGCTGCCAAAACAATGTGTTCCTTCACTACCGTTTTATCCATTCTTTTTTTCCTGACGCTATTCATTCTTAACATAAAGGGAGACAAAGATACATTTATTTTATAATACCCAACTTAGAACTTCTGACAAACTCTATCAGATGTACAATTTCAGGACTAGACGGAACCTGTTCTTCAATACGACGCAATGCATCCTCTGTAGATGTATTCACTTTATACAATATACGGAAAGCATGCGCTATATGTTTAATAACCGTTTCCGAAAAACCTTCATGTTGCAACACGGTGGTATTGATGCTGTAAAAAGCCGTAGGCTCATGGGCTGCCACACAATAAGGAGGAATATCCTTGGTAAAACGACACCCGCCCTGTACGGCGGCATAAGTCCCCAAACGAGTCTTTCCCTGCATCAGTACATTGGAAGTAAGAATAGCATAATCCTCGACTACACAACAACCTGACACCTGCGAACCGTTACCAATAATACAGTTATTACCGATGGTCACATCATGTGAGATACGTGCTCCCTGCATAATAAAGTTACCGCTTCCTACCACAGTCTCATCTCCGGCGAAAGTGGCACGAATAATAACCGCATTCTCACGGATGGTATTATTATTACCTATACGGGCGATGGTATCATCACCCGTATATTTAAAATCTTGCGGAGTAGCAGCAATTACAGCTCCGTTATAAATGGTATTTCCGTTACCGATGCGTGCGCCGCTCATAATGCTGGCGTTGGGCATAATTACATTATCATCACCTATCTCCACATTCTTATCAATGTAGGCAAACGGGTGAATAGTTACGTTTTTCCCGATTTTTGCAGACGGGTCTACATAAGCTAACGGACTAATCATATTCATATTATTTTTAAGGTTAATTATTCACGTCCACCGCCCAATGCGCTGTACAGATTGATAACAGCCTGCATACGCTGGAAAGTATCGGATACTTCGTTCAACTGGGCACTCAGCAATGACTGTTGTGCAGTAATGATTTCCAGATAAGTGGCCTTTCCCGCCTGAAACAAATCATTGTTCATCTCCACCGCTTTTTGCATTTCAGAAACCTGTGCCTGGTGCTCGCTCAACTTTTTGTCTGCCGTATCATACAGGAACAAAGCATCACTTACTTCCTTACCAGCTTCCAGAATAGTCTGCTGATAATTCATCTTGGCAATCTGTTCTTCCGCTTTCGATACTTTCAAGTTGGCAATCAATTTTCCACGCTGGAAAATGGGTTGCGTCAATGAGCCGATAGCATTCCAAAGCATAACGGCAGGATTAGAAATCACTGTACCATTGGAACCATTAGTCCATCCCAGAGTACCTGTAATATTAACACTGGGATAAAAAGCGGAACGCGCCTGATTGGTAGTATAATAAGCGTCGGCTAATGCCAATTCTGCCGCTTTTACATCGGGCCGGTTCTCAAGCAACTGTAAAGGAACTCCCACCGCCAAATCTGCCGGCATCACTTGTTCCTCCAATGTTCCACGGTCTATGTTCTGAGGAGCCTTTGCCAACAATACGGAGATAGAATTCTCAGTTTCACGCACCTGGCGTTTCAAGTCAGCCAATGAAGCCTCCGTCTGGTGATAAGCCCCTTTACTCTGTGCCACAGCAGCTTCGGTAGTCATACCGGCTTCCTTCATAGCTTCCATAGTGCGCACTGTTTCTTTCATTAACGCCACATTCTGTTCGGTCACACTGACTTGACGGTCTAGCATCAATAAAGAATAATAAGCATTGGCTATACCACCAATCAACTGTGAACGCACTGCCTGCTGATAGGCCTTACTTTGCAAATAAGAAGCTTTCTGGCCACGATGGGCATTCAGCAATTTGCCGAACAAATCAACTTCCCAGCTTGCAGAAGCAGGTAAAGTATAATTCTTTACAGGAGTACTTTTGTCCACACTAGTCAACGAACCTTGTGGAGCAAGGGCCAAAGAAGGGAGATAAGACAAACGAGCTGATGTCAATAACGCCTTGGCCTCCTTTACACGCAGGATAGCAGCCTGCATATCTACATTGTTTGCCAATCCCTCTTCAATCAGCATCTGCAATTTCGGATCACGGAAAATTTCCTTCCATGACAAGTTACCCATATTGGTTGTATCGTTAGCAGCCAATGTATCGTTGGCGGCAACCGGGTCACGATAGATGCCAGTGGCATCTATCGACTCGGGACGATCGTATGATTTATAGATGTGGCAACCGCTTAATAAAAACGTCGCGCAACATAATCCTATTATCTTTTTCATTGTTCTTCTGTTCATTTACGGGTGTATTGTTCAATTTCGGGTTCAACCTCTGTATTGTCCACACTTTCCCATTCAATCGGTTTGAATTTCTCTTGTAACCATTGGAATACCACAAACAATACGGGTACGATAAAGATCTGGAAGATCATACCAATCAACATACCACCAATAGCCGAAGCTCCCAAAGTACGGTTACCATGAGCACCAACTCCCATAGCCAACATCAACGGAATCAAACCTACAATCATGGCTAATGAGGTCATTAAGATCGGTCGCAAACGGGCTGCCGCACCCAAAACCGCAGCCCAGGAAATACTCATTCCCTGCTTACGGCGATCCAAAGCAAACTCTACAATCAGAATGGCATTCTTCGCCAACAATCCCATCAACATGATCAATGCAATCTGCATATAAATATCATTTGACATGGTTCCTAAAATCATCTTCAAAGCCGGAATATTTCCCAATGCTGCAAATCCGTTTACAAACAGGAAGCTACCCAACAGACCGAACGGTACTGAAAGCAATACGGACAACGGCAGAATGTAACTTTCATACTGTGCACTCAGCAACAAATAAACGAATACAAAACACAGAATGAAGATGATACCTGTGGAACTGCCACTGGTAGATGCTTCCTCACGGGCCATACCTCCCAACTCGTAACCGTAACCGGTAGGCAGACTCTCTTTCGCCACTTCCGCAATAGCCTGCAAAGCCTGGCCGGAAGTATAACCGCTGGCAGGAGCCACCATCACCTTGATAGCCGTATAAAGGTTGAAACGGCTGATAACGTCCGGTCCATATACCTTCTTGATAGAAACGAACTGGGAGATAGGAGCCATCTCATTGCCATTGCGAATCTTGATGCTGTTCAAAGATTCCAGATTCTTAGTTGCTTCGGGTTCCGCCTGAATCATAACACGATACATCTTACCGAAACGGTTGAAGTTAGAAGCATACAAACCACCGAAATATCCCTGCATGGTAGTTAGAATATCACTGGGGCTGATACCTGCCTTTTTACAAGCAGCAGCATCAATATCCAACATATATTGGGGGAAGTTCGGGTTGAAGGTAGTCTGAGCCGAATTAATTTCGGGACGTGCCTTCAACGCATCCATATAGTCCAAAACGACGTCATAAAAATGATTCAAGTCTCCACCGGTCTTATCCTGCATATTCAACTCGATATCACTGGATGCCGAATAACCCGGAATCATAGGAGGAGCAAAGAACAATACCTGCGCATCCTTGATGATCTTCTGTGCACGCATAAACAACGTACCTACCACAATATCCGAATTCTGCATCATGGAACGTTCTTCCCAATCTTTCAGTTTAATAATGATAGAACCGTAAGAAGGACCCTGACCACCAATAAAACCGAAACCGGAAATCACCGTGCGGGAATCTACAGCCGGTTCGGCAGCCACCAAGCTGTCTACACGGTTTAAGATTTCCATTGCACGTTCCTGTGAAGTACCAGGAGGCAGTGTCACTGCACCCATAATGGTACCGGTATCTTCATTAGGCACCATGCCCGTCGGAGTAACCTTCATAAAGAATACCAACAAAATGATAGAAGCGGTAACCAACCCGAATGACAACCATTTCTTATGGATAAAGAACACTACATGCTTCTTATACTTCTTCAATATAGAATCATAAGCCGCATTAAAGGCTGTATGGAATCGTTCCACACGAGTCATCTTCTTTGTTCCATGTCCTTCATCATGCGGTTTCAAGAAAATAGCGCACAATGCTGGTGACAAAGTCAACGCATTTAAAGCAGAGAAACCTATAGCGATAGCCATAGTGATACCAAACTGACGATAAAACGTACCAGCGGTACCTCCCATGAAACTTACCGGAATGAACACAGACATCATGACTAATGTAATAGAAACGATAGCGCCACCCAATTCGCTCATGGCATCAATAGAAGCCTCACGGGAAGACTTATATCCCTGATCCAACTTGGCATGAACCCCCTCGACGACGACAATGGCATCATCGACCACAATCGCAATGGCAAGCACCATCGCCGAAAGAGTCAGCAGGTTCACACTGAAACCAATCAGTTTCAGCACAAAGAAAGTAGCCACCAGCGCCACCGGAATGGCAATAGCCGGAATCAGTGTTGAACGCATATCCTGCAAGAAGATATATACCACAATAAACACCAAGATAAATGCTTCAATCAATGTCTTAATTACCTCATGGATAGAAGCGAACAAGAAGTCATTGGCATTTTGGGCAATATTGATATTCAAACCTGTCGGCAGTGATTCCTGTGCCTTTGCAAGCACTTCCTCCAAATTAGAAATAGTTTCGGTAGCATTAGTACCTGCCATCTGATAAACGATACAAGATACAGCCTTGTGGCCATTTACCGTATTATTGAATGTATAAGCCAGACGCCCTAATTCTATATCGGCTACATCTCCCAAACGAAGTACATTACCATCCGGCAAGGCCTTGATAACAATATCTTCAAATTCATTTGTTTGCTGCAAACGTCCTTTATAACGGATCGTATATTGGAAAGTCTGATCACCACGTTCACCGAACTGTCCCGGAGCCGCCTCAATATTCTGTTCGGCCAATGCTGCCAAAACATCAGTAGGAACCAGTTTGTACTGTGCCATCACATCCGGTTTCAACCAGATACGCATAGAATAATCCTGTCCCAACACATTAGCATCACCTACCCCCTTTACACGCTTGATTTCAGGAATCAAGTTAATATTAGCATAGTTTTCAATGAACTCAATATTATACGAGTCGGTTTCATCATACAATGAAAAGACCATCAACATGGAGTTCTGGCGTTTCTGAGTAGTCACACCCACCTTGGTTACTTCAGCAGGCAGCAATCCTTGTGCCATAGAAACACGGTTCTGCACATTAACAGCCGCCATATCCGGATCTGTTCCCTGATTAAAGTAAACGTTAATATCGGCAGCACCGTTATTGGATGCTGATGACTGGATATACATCATGTTCTCCACACCGTTTATCTGGTCTTCCAACGGCGCGATGACCGAATTCAATACAGCTGTGGAGTTCGCACCGGTATAGGTGGCACGTACCTGCACCGTAGGAGGTGCAATATCCGGATATTGCGTAACCGGCAATGTAGCAAGTCCGATGATACCCAGAATAACTATCAAGACGGAGATTACCGTTGATAGCACCGGACGGTTAATAAATCTATCTAGTTTCATTCTCTATATACCTTATTTATATAAACGAAGTTAATCTGTTTATTTTATACTGATTATTTAAAGGCCGTGGCAATATTCCCTTCCTTCTGGTCTTTCAGGTGTTGTTGATATTTCGCCTCTTTCTGTTCCGGAGTAATCGGAGTAATTGTCTGTCCGTCCTTCAACGTCTGTACACCTTCAACTACAATTTTATCGCCGGGCTTCAAACCACTGGTAACAATATAATTCTTACCGTCACTCAAATTCGACACTTTGATCTCAGTATGCTTCAATGTATTATCCGACTGAAGCACATAAACAAACTTTTTATCCTGAATTTCCTGTGTAGCCGACTGAGGAATCAAAATAATATCCTCCATAGTATAAGGGAAAATTACATTAGCCATACCACCACTACGCAATACAAGCTGTTTGTTCGGGAAAACGGCACGCATACTTACCGAACCGGTAGTCTGGTCAATAACACCACTTACAGCGTCAATCTTACCTTCTTCAGTATACATTGTACCGTCAGCCAATTCCAATTTTACAGCCGGCATCTTCTCCAGTTGTTCTTTCAGTGTGCCACCGGCTCTTGTCAAACCCAACAACTGCTTTTCAGTCATAGAGAAATACACATACATTTCACCGATTTCACTCACGGTAGTCAACGGTTGTGTTACCGAAGGGCTCACCAAACTACCAATACGATACGGGAATGTACCCACCACTCCATCTGAAGGGCTGGTCACTGTACAGAAGCCCAAATTCTGACGAGCGCTGGTCAACTGAGCCTCAGCCTGTGCCAAACTGGCTTTTGCAGAAAGCAATTGGTCTACTGCGCTTTGATACTCAAAATCGCTGATAATTTTCTTATCATACAAATTTTTCTTCTGTTGTTCGTTCAAAGATAGCGTATTGACATTCGATTTTGCCATCTCTACAGCAGCTTTTGCCTGACGTTCGGCAGCCGCATACTGTGTAGGATCGATCTGAAAGAGCGCCTGGCCTTTCTTTACCGTTGCACCTTCGTCCACACAAAGCTTTACGATAAAGCCGGAAACCTGAGGACGCACCTCGATATCCTGAACACCTTTGATAGTTGCGGGATAAGAAGTAGACTGCTGGCTGGCTGTAGACTGTACAGCCACGACGGTAAATTCGTCATCACCCAACTTCATACCGCTCTGACCGCCTCCACAACTGCTTAAAACGATCATTGCCGCCGTAAATATCGCGAGGCGGCTCCATGAAATACATTTCATACTATTTACTGTCATTTTCATAACTAATATTATTGAACTTTACTTATTTGTCGAATTAACAGATGTTTATAGAAAACTTTTTAAACCCAATTAGTTTTTACTGCCGCAAAATTAGTCATTTTTCCGGCATTTGTTCGCTTAGCCCATTAGCTTTAACTATAAATAACGTGCGCATATAGAAGGATATTAATTATGTAAAATATATTCCATATATATTCAATCTGTTTCCAGATCTAAACAAGCAAACCATATTACAACTCATACATGATACGGACATGAATGAAACTATTTTTTCGCTATCTTTGTCCAGCAAAATACGAAAGAATGAAATCTGATTTTCACATTGGTCAAAATCAACACTTAAAAAATCATCAATTCGACATCATTTTACAGTATTTAGGCTTCAAATTATAATTTTATTTATATTTTTGCCACCAATTTAAAACGATATCTAATTATAAGGAAAAAGATTATGGTCAAGATTACCAAAGAAGCTGCTTTGCTATACCACTCGCAAGGCAAGCCCGGAAAAATTGAAGTTGTACCGACAAAACCGTACAGCACACAAACAGACCTGTCACTGGCTTACTCTCCCGGAGTAGCTGAGCCTTGTCTGGAAATAGAGAAAGACCCGCAAACTGCATACGACTATACTGCGAAAGGCAACTTAGTAGCCATTATTTCCAATGGTACAGCCGTTCTAGGACTAGGCGACATAGGTGCATTGAGCGGAAAACCTGTCATGGAAGGTAAAGGATTACTTTTCAAAATCTATGCAGGTATTGATGTTTTTGACATTGAAGTGAATGAGAAAGACCCCGAAAAATTTATTCAGGCAGTAAAAGCCATCGCTCCCACTTTCGGAGGTATCAACCTGGAAGACATCAAGGCTCCCGAATGTTTCGAGATAGAAAACCGGCTGAAAGAAGAACTGGATATTCCAGTAATGCATGACGACCAACACGGTACAGCCATCATTTCATCCGCCGGCTTATTAAATGCATTGGAAGTTGCCGGAAAGAAAATTGAAAATGTAAGAATCGTAGTAAACGGTGCCGGAGCCTCCGCCACTTCCTGTACAAAACTGTATGTAGCATTAGGAGCACGGAAAGAAAACATTTTAATGCTAGACAGCAAAGGCGTGATAACCAGTGACCGTCCTAACTTGACAGAAAGTAAGAAATTTTTTGCTACTGACCGTCGCGACGTACATACACTGGAAGAAGCCATTAAAGGTGCAGACGTATTTTTAGGACTATCAAAAGGTAATGTGCTGACTCAGGATATGGTCCGCAGTATGGCAGATCATCCTATCGTATTCGCATTAGCCAATCCGACTCCGGAAATCTCTTACGAAGACGCCATGGCATCCCGCCCCGATGTACTGATGTCTACCGGACGTTCAGACTATCCTAACCAGATCAATAATGTAATCGGTTTCCCTTATATTTTCCGCGGAGCTCTGGATACTCAGGCCAAAGCTATCAATGAAGAAATGAAGCTGGCTGCCGTGCATGCTATCGCCGATTTGGCAAAACAACCTGTTCCCGACGTAGTGAACGAAGCCTATCATGTGAATAATTTTACTTTCGGTCCTGATTATTTCATTCCGAAACCGGTTGACCCTCGTTTGATTACCGAAGTTTCCATGGCTGTGGCAAAAGCAGCAATGGAATCAGGAGTGGCACGCAAAAACATCACCGACTGGGAAGCCTACAAGACCCGGCTGCGCGAATTGATGGGACAAGAAAGCAAATTGACCCGTCAACTTTACGAAACAGCCCGTCGCGACCCACAGCGGGTGGTATTTGCCGAAGGTATCCATCCTACCATGTTAAAAGCTGCCGTAGAAGCCAAAGCCGAAGGAATCTGTCATCCTATCCTATTAGGTAATGACGAACGCATTGAAAAACTGGCAAAAGAACTGGATCTGAGCTTGGAAGGAATTGAAATCATCAACCTCCGTCATGACCGTGAAGCTGAACGTCGTGAGCGTTATGCCCGCATCCTTTCGGAAAAACGCGCACGCCAAGGAGCCAACCTTCAGGAATCCAACGACAAAATGTTCGAGCGCAACTATTTTGGTATGATGATGGTTGAAACCGGAGAGGCCGATGCATTCATCACCGGTCTATATACCAAATATTCCAACACAATCAAGGTAGCGAAAGAAGTTATCGGTATCCAACCGGAATACAAACATTTCGGTACAATGCATATCTTGAATTCAAAGAAAGGTACTTATTTTGTAGCCGATACCCTGATTAACCGTCACCCGGACACCGACACACTGATTGACATCGCTAAATTGTCGAAGAAAACGGTAGAGTTCTTTAATCACACTCCGACAATGGCCATGCTGTCTTACTCCAACTTCGGTTCTGATACAGAAGGAAGCCCGGCTAAAGTACATGATGCGGTGGACTATATGCAGAAAAAATATCCGGAACTGGCTATAGATGGTGAAATGCAAGTCAATTTTGCACTGAACACTAAATTACGTGATGAGAAATATCCCTTCACACGTTTGAAAGGTAAAGAAGTAAACACGTTAGTATTCCCGAACCTAAGTTCTGCCAATGCTACTTACCAGCTCATTCAGTCTATGAGTGAAACCGAGGTAATCGGCCCGATACAAATGGGATTGAACAAACCTATTCATTTCACTGATTGTGAAGCTTCTGTACGCGATATTGTAAACATCACTGCGGTTGCGGTTATTGATGCCATCGTTGACAAGAAAAAGAAAGAAAAATAAATAACTTTCACCACAGATTGCATAGATTTACACTGATTATTAATCATGCTTGTTAGTACCAGCAAATTCTATCTGTGTAAATCAAGGCTATTTGTGGTGAAATATATTCAATTCATTAAAACAATACTATGAGAAGAAAACCGCTTTCCCTCCCACAAATCGTAACCTTAGCCCTTTTATGGATTGCCATTTGCTATATTATTCTAACAGGGAGCGAACATATTGACGGGCCTTTAATACTATCCATTATCATTTCGGGAGCTTTAGTCTTTATTCCACTATTAAAATATCTCAAGGAAAGAGGAAAATAATCTTTTATCCGCTTTTTAGCTTACATTTTGTACATATTGATATTTTTACACGCATTTTCTTTATAATTTGTTGCATATTTCAATTCTTATCTATATTTTTGCACCATCAAAAGAAACAAGAAGTATTAATTAACAATTATAAAAAGAAGTAGATTATGAATGCAGCTAAGGTATTAGAAGATTTGAAAAGAAGATTCCCCAATGAGCCTGAATATCATCAAGCGGTAGAGGAAGTGCTAAGTACAATCGAAGAAGAATACAACAAACATCCCGAATTTGACAAGGTGAACCTGATTGAACGTTTGTGTATTCCTGATCGTGTGTATCAATTCCGTGTAACGTGGATGGATGACAAAGGTAACATCCAGACAAATATGGGTTACCGCGTACAACATAATAATGCCATTGGTCCTTACAAAGGTGGTATCCGTTTTCACTCTTCTGTAAACTTGGGAATTTTGAAATTCCTTGCCTTCGAGCAGACATTCAAAAATTCACTAACTACTCTTCCGATGGGTGGTGGCAAAGGAGGTTCCGACTTCTCTCCGCGTGGCAAATCAAACGCCGAAGTAATGCGTTTCTGCCAGGCATTCATGTTGGAATTATGGCGCCATATCGGTCCTGAGACTGACGTACCTGCAGGTGATATCGGTGTAGGTGGCCGTGAAGTAGGTTTCATGTTCGGCATGTACAAAAAACTCTCTCATGAATTCTCCGGTGTACTGACCGGCAAGGGCCGCGAATTCGGTGGTTCTCTGATTCGCCCTGAAGCAACCGGATATGGTAACATCTATTTCTTGATGGAAATGTTGAAAACCAAAGGCACAGACCTGAAGGGAAAAACTTGTTTGGTTTCAGGTTCAGGTAACGTAGCTCAATACACGGTAGAAAAAGTAATCGAGTTGGGTGGTAAAGTAGTTACCATGTCCGATTCAGATGGTTACATCTATGATCCGGATGGAATAGACCGTGAAAAATTGGATTTCATCATGGAACTGAAAAATTTATACCGTGGACGTATCCGTGAATATGCAGAAAAATATGGCTGCAAATATGTAGCAGGTGCTCGTCCTTGGGGTGAGAAAGGTGATATCGCATTACCCTCTGCCACTCAGAACGAATTGAACGGTGATGAAGCCAAACAATTGGTTGCCAATGGTGTCATAGCTGTCAGCGAAGGTGCAAACATGCCTTCTACCCCTGAAGCTATCCGCGTATTCCAAGAAGCCAAAATCCTGTATGCCCCGGGCAAAGCAGCCAATGCAGGCGGCGTATCTGTATCTGGATTGGAAATGACTCAAAATTCTATCAAACTGGGCTGGAGTCAAGAAGAAGTAGACGAAAAATTGAAAAGTATCATGAAAAATATTCATGAGGCTTGTGTACAATACGGTACTGAAGCCGATGGTTATGTAAACTATGTGAAAGGTGCTAATGTAGCAGGATTCATGAAGGTAGCCAAAGCTATGATGGCTCAAGGTATTGTTTAATAAAAACCATTCCTTTATTATTAAGTATATTTGCAGTTCAAGGTGCGGGAAAGACAATTTTCCGCACCTTTCTATTTTGAATGCAAACACTTTCACGGAAAATCAGTACCTTTGCAATCTGTTATGTATAAGAACAACTATTAAATTACAAATTCATGAAGCTGAAAAACTTATTCACCTGCACAGTAACAGGATTGCTCCTTTGCACCTCCTGTATCAAGGACGAAGCCCCCAATGCGGAAGCGGACATCTTGAACTGCATCCTCCCTGCCGAGATGCTGACAGGTACAGACATTGACTATAACCGTCCTTACGACAAAAGCCTGAACGCTTACCCTATTTACATAGAAGTAAACAACGGTACCGACCTGACCCGACTAGCTCCCACTTTCGAGCTGACTGAAGGAGCATCTATCGAACCGGCCAACGGAAGTACACAGAATTTCACCAACCCAGTGCGCTATACCGTAACATCCGAGGACAAGAATTGGCACCGCACCTACGCCATCAATATCCATTATCCAGAAACCAAAAGCATCCCGACGGTTTTTAACTTTGAAAACGTAAAAACCGTACCTTACAATAAAAATGAATATTATGTGCTATACGAAGCAGCCTCTGGCTACTCCACACTAACATGGTCCAGTGGTAATCAGGGATTTGCCTTAACCGGAAGCGGTTACACTCCGAACGACTTCCCTACCAGCATCAGTCCAAACGGCCGCACAGGCAACTGCTTGCAACTGATTACTCGCAAAACAGGAAGTTTAGGCACTTTGGTAGGTATGCCCATTGCAGCAGGTAACCTGTTCATTGGCAGTTTCGACATAGGCTCCGCCATGAGCGATGCGTTGTCGGCAACCAAATTCGGAACAACCTTCTATTATGAACCCATTAAATTGGTCGGCTACTACAAATACAAAGCAGGACCAGAATTCTATGAGAACGGAGAATATACCAACCGAAAAGACGTTTTCAATATCTATGCCTTGTTTTACGAAAAGACCAAAGACGTGCAGATGCTGGATGGCCATATCGCAAAGAACAATTATGAACATGAAAACATGGTAGCCGCTGCAGTCATAACCGACACGCATGAAACAAGCGAATGGACCCGCTTTGAACTGGACTTCAACTATGAGCATTATGGAAAAACAATAGATCCCCAAAAATTGGCAAACGGAGGATACAACGTCAGCATTGTCCTATCGGCAAGCAAGGACGGTGATGTATTTCAAGGCGCACCGGGTAGCACCCTGCTTATTGACGACCTGGAACTGGTATGCAAACAACCACTTAGATAAAAACAGATATGAAAAAATATATATTAACCTTGATACTGGCTTTAGCAAGCCTCGGACTGTATGCGCAGACAAACAGAAACAAAACAATCATCAATGCAGCATTGCATGGTTGGGAGTACGAAATCAAAGCGGGAGTCAACCTAGGAGGTACCGCCCCACTGCCTTTCCCCGAAGAAATACGCAGCATAGACGGATATAACCCAACCCTATCTATCACTATCGAGGGAAACATGACCAAGTGGCTGGATACGAAAAAAAAATGGGGAATCATCACTGGACTGCGTTTGGAGAATAAAGGCATGCGCACCAAAGCAACGGTAAAGAATTACAATATGGAAATCATAGGCTATGACGGAAACCGACTAAAAGGAAACTGGACCGGAGGAGTACGCACCAAAGTACAGAACTCTTACATCACCATCCCCGTACTAGCAGCCTACAAACTGAGTCCACGCACCACGCTGAAACTCGGCCCGTACTTTTCTTATCTGATGGATGGAGATTTCAGTGGCCATGTATATGAAGGCTATTTGCGTGAAACCAACCCCACCGGAGACAAAATAAATTTCACCAACGGAGCCATTGCTACTTACGACTTCTCCGGTGATCTACGCAAGTTCCAATGGGGAGTTCAAGCAGGTGTGGATTGGAAAGCGTTCAAGCATCTGAAAGTACATGCCGACTTGAATTGGGGCCTGAATGATATATTCAACAAAGATTTCAAAACCGTTACTTTTGATATGTATGCCATCTACCTGAATGTAGGATTCGGGTATGCGTTCTAATCCAAAAGTTTTCCACCACTGACTATTTGTTGTTCTACTCCCCCTTATCCTACTTCAATTTTCCGATAAACAATATATTTCTGAAGTAGGATAAGGGGGAGTAGTGGTTTATCTACAAAATCATGAGGAAAGACTTTTACTCTTAAAGGATCATTCTGTTCTCCGGCAACTTTTAGAAGTGTTCTTGACATATTAGTTTTTTCTCTAGAAAGTTGGGGACGTTTATACCCTCATGCTCTCACTACATGTATAATATGTTAATTATAAATGACTTATACATAAATGCTAATAACATATGCTCTCACTTATACTCTCATGCCCTCATTACGTTCCGAAACAAATATTCTCGTAATCTACTTGTTTTCAGCTATATATTCTTTTTCATAAGTTGTTTCGGCTTAATACAAAGTAGATATTTTCAGGATTTTTCCTCGCAATAATACGTATAAAGGCTTTGTACTTCCACAGAATGACAGCTTACAAAGTCCCAATAGTAGTAAAAAAGATCAAGACGTTTTTAAAAAAGCTCTTTGTCTTTTTTTAAAAGCTCTTGATCTTTTTAAAAAACGTCCTTATCTTTGATGTAAAATTTTATTTGAAACATATAAGATTTCACATACGTCTATATAATTCTATGCAGATATACGTACAAAAATCCATTTTCTGATATGAAAAAAACAATGTTCCATTACACTTCTCATATTTTTACAGGTGATCCTAGTTGTAGTGGAAAATTAAAAAACTTTGCTCAAGTAATCGAAGGTGAAATACAAAAATAAAAGTAACTATGAAATAAGGCGAAGAGAGGTAGCTCTCTTCGCCTTATTACTATACAAATAATTTCAGCTTTTCTTCTTTACTTAACAAAGTTCAAACCAATCTCCACTTTAGTAGTAGATTCTATAATCTCAGGAAAAGCTTTCAACATTGGCTCAGCTAAACCAGCCATTTCACCGAAATCAGGGTCTTTTTTCATCAATTCCACCAGCATAGCAACCACTTCTTCGTCTGACAACAAAGGAACAACCAGTGTTTTCAATAAAGGCAACAGTAATTCTGTATTCAGATATACGCTTAAAGCATCCTCTGTTTGTTCAAAAGCTACAGGCACACCATTCACTAACATAGGATACAATATTTGAATGGCCTGCTGGATAACTGTCTGAACATCAATAGCTCTCCCTGCATTATTGACAGCAGCGATGATAGCAGCAGGATTCAGAAACACCTTTATCTGATTGTCATTCTCTACTACGTATTGAGCCAAGTTTACAGGAGACTTCGTCCATTCTGTACCACCATTAGCAGCATCTTTATAAGTAGCCACGATGTTACCGTCTTCCATGAAAGTGACATCCTTCAAAACTGTTCCCAACATATCAGTAGCGGAAACTTTATTTTCTGCTCCAACAGCAATCAACGGCATGTGTAATGCGATTTTCAAGACCGACTCAACCGGCATTTCAAAAGAACCGAAAGGAGGAATTCCTTTTTCTGACTCCCATACCAGACGAACAGGATCCTGCTCTTCTACTTCCTGGTTATACGGTTTCAACTTCCAAGTCATTCCAGCCAGTTTCGCATTCTTCAATTTCACTTCACTCAAAGCCAGCTCCATAGCTCCGGCTGAAACCTCACCTTTATAAGAGAAAGTACAATAATCTGTTTCTGATGTACCGGCAAAAG
>OGQG01000840.1_pt1 | contig 27651 bp, 28 predicted proteins | sample 1553201 | NCBI WGS metagenome assembly OGQG01 (sample SAMEA2579925, study PRJEB22360) | human gut metagenome | biome: human gut; feature: human-associated habitat; material: faeces | place: Denmark | collected 2008/2010
TCTGGGTGAAATGGGACAGCTTTGATAATGGAAAATTGAATAAAGAAGCAATTGATCGGTATTTTGATATTTTAAAAGATCCAAGAGAAAAGTACAAAAAATCACAAGACCGGAAGATGTATGATTATATTGCCAAAAAGATTGGAGAAGTAGACCAGAAAAAGCTGGAAAAAAACCGTGAATGGATCAAAGGACATATTTTTGGATTGGATGAATTGGATCTAAACCGTAAAAATTATCTGAAGATATTTTTCGCAGAAGAACCAAAATTATATGTTCAGGAAGAACAGAGATATGTAATGACCAAAATTTTTAACAAAAATGATTATAATGTAGAGATTGATGGTCAAATTTATGGGCTTTCAAATGACAATTTAGGATTGAATTCCAAGAAGCCATATCTTGAAAAGAAGACACGAAAAATGACGATTCCGTATCTGATTACGCCGGAAGAGGCAATCGGGCAGAGAAAGTTTTTTGATTACTTGATGAACAAGGCAAATGCAGGTGAGACGGATATCTTTTTTGATTATGATGAAAAGAAGATTATAAGTAAAAAAAGAGACCAGATGGTCGAGGGTGATTTTTCGGGATATTTTCTAAAAATTCAAAAAGGAAAAGAACTGGAGATTCATCATCAGGATACCATTGTGGATTATAAATATTTTCTGAAAAAGAAATTTTTGTATCGAAATGTGATAGGTGCAGAAGATAGGGAAGGCAAATACAAAGAGTATGTAAATCGTCAGGGATTACAGGAGATTGTAAATGAAGTGTTCTATTCAAAATGGCTGACAGGTAATTATTTTACACCAGAGGACGAAATGAGCATCGATGGTGAATTGAAGCGAATTCTGATATGGTCAAGGGAAGCGGTTTTTGCATGGCTATATAAAGGCAGAGAAGTTGGAATGGATAGAATTCTTCATACAGTAGCAAGGAACGTGATCAAAGAATCCATCAAAAATGGATATATGGGAAAAGTTGTACAGCAGTTTAATTTGATGTGTTCGTTTGATGAGTATTTTGGAGGATGTAATATGGCAGACAGATACAGTAAAATTAGAGAGAAATTAAGAGATAAGATCAATTGTCGGGGAGAACAGATAATTGAAAGCGATGAGGAATATTTCTATGCAGTAGGGCAGCTTGTCAGATATTATATTTCGCTGAGTAAAGCAAAAGAAAAGACACATTCGCTTGCAAATCCATTTTTTAATGCAACAAGTAATGAGGTGCTGCAAACCAGATTAAAACAATATTTTATGAAGTACAATCATGAGATCGCGACAAGAAGCAACCGATTTAATTATATGTACGGAATGGTTCTGGGATATGAATTAGAAGGGAAAATAAGACAGGAACCAATTATTGCAGGGTATCTGAGCAACAGTCTGTTTTATGAATCTTCGAAAAAAGAAATGGAGGAAACGTAGTATGGAAAAAAGAATTTATGGTGTATTGGGAATTTCTTCGATTATGGCAAATTGGAATGCGGATTTTACGGGCTATCCGAAAAGTATGTCCGATGGAACAGTTTATGGAAGTGATAAAGCATTGAAGTATCCAATGAAAAAAATGTGGGATGATGAAGGAAAGAAGGTCCTTTACATTAAATCTATGAAATTCGGAGAAAATAATACGCTTATTCCAAAATCAATCAAAGAACGTTATGAAGATATTTTCCATGTGGATAAGTTAGAAGATGCCAAGGATGGGAAAGAAGTACTGACGAATCTTTTGTCTGCTGTCGATGTGAAGAATTTTGGCGCGACTTTTGCAGAACCGAAGGCGAAAGTGAATGTATCAATAACAGGAGCTGTTCAGTTTGGACAGGGATTTAACAAATATGAGGGGACAACTGCAGAGGAACAGCAGATTCTTTCCCCGTTTAGAGACGCAAAAGATGAGGAGAAAAAGGAAGAAGCGAAGAATTCAACCCTTGGCACAAAAATTACAAGCAACGAAGCACACTATTTTTATCCATTCGTGATCAATCCGATGACATACAAGGAATGGATAAAACTTGGTGTAACAGAAGGCTATACAGAAGAAGATTATCAAAATTTCAAAAGAACAGCGCTTGTAGCGACTACTTCTTATGCAACAAATGCGAAAGAAGGATGTGAAAATGAATTTGCTATTTTTGTAGAGACAGATCCAGATTTATATCTTCCAAATTTATCAGAATACATCACTTTCAAAAAAGAGGAAAAAATAAATGTGATTGATATCAGTGACTGCACAGAAATCTTAAGTGCTATGAAGGATAGAATAAAAAATGTTGAAGTGTATTATAACCCGTATACGACCAAGTTAGTGTCTGCAATTGAAGAGGCAAAAATTTATAATATAGTTACACAAAAAGAGGTGTAATGTATGAATGCTGTAAAATTTACACTGAGTGGCAAAAATGCCTTTTTTAAAAAACCGGAAGTAAATACTTACTACTATTTTACATTTGGGCAGATTCATAAAGTTGCGCTTCTAGGAATGTTTGGTGCAATCTTAGGTTATGATGGCTATGCACAGAAGAAGTGGACAAAGATAAAAAAGGGACAGAGTATTGTCAAAGAGTATCCGGAATTTTATGAGAAACTGAATAAGCTTCATATTTCAATCGTTCCACAAAATGAACGGGGATATATTCCGAAAAAGGTACAGCTTTTTAACAATTCCGTAGGTTATGCATCGGGGGAGCAGGGAGGAAATCTGATTGTTAAAGAACAGTGGCTTGAAAATCCGAAATGGGATATTTATGTGCTGATTGATTGTGATAAGGCAGAGAAGCTTGCAGATAACGTTCGAAGTAAAATGAATGCATTCATTTATCAGTTCAGCTGCAAGGCAGAATTTATGGAGGATGAACAGATTGGTGAGCTTTATTATATTGAAAATGGAGAAGCGTATTTCGATGAAAACGATATTTTAAGGCGCGAGCTGTTTGAAGAGGGGAAGGACTTGTTTATTTAGGAAATGAGGTGAGCCTGTGAGAATAAATGGAACATTGATTAATTACTATTTTCACTGCAAAAGGCAGTGCTATCTGCATGGAAATCGTTTGAATCTGGAAGATAACAGTGAGCAGGTGAAGATTGGAAAAGCGATTCATGAGGAAAGAGCAGAAAATAGTACGAACTCAGAAATTGCAATTGAAAATATCTGTCTGGATAAGCTGACAAAAGAATATCTGGTTGAAGTGAAAAAGTCCGATGCTGATCCGGAATCAGCAAAATGGCAACTTTTATATTACCTAAGTGTTTTGAAGAAAAAAGGAATTCTGCGTAAAGGAAAGCTAGAATTTGTGGAGAAGAATAAGAAAGATAAAAGTATTATTTATCTGGAACTTACTGATGAAGTGGAGAAGCAGCTATTCGATTATATTCAGGAGATTGAAGCACTAATCGCAGAAGAGAAACCGCCAGAATGTATTCATAAAAATACATGCAAAAAATGTGCTTATTATGAATACTGCTATATTTAAAATCGGGAGGATGTAAATGGGAAGTACAAGATATATCATGTCCATTGGAGAACTGACCAGAAAGGATAATTCGCTTTGCTTTCGGAAAAATGGAAGGAATGTATATATTCCAGTGGAAAACACAAAAGAAATTTATTGCTTTAACGAAGTGGGTATTAACACAAAGTTGTTGGACTTTCTGTCACAGAATCATATTATCATTCACTTTTTCAATTATTATGGTGGATACAGTGGGACTTATTACCCAAAAGATCATTATCTGAGTGGAAAATTACTTGTAAAGCAAGCAGTGAAATATCAGAATGACAGAATGGATATAGCAAGGGCGATTGTAAAAGGAATTGGAGTAAATATTTATGAAGTCCTTTATCACTACTATAAACATGGGAAAAAGGAAGTAAAAAATACAATAGACTGGATAAAGAAATCATTTTTTCCACAGGTAGTGCAAGCTGAAGATGTAAAAGAGTTGATGGCATATGAAGGAGAAGTATGGATGAGGTTTTATGGCGACTTTGTATATTTTCTTCCGGAAGATTTTGTTATGAATAAGCGAGTGAAAAGACCGCCGGATAACCCAATTAATGCGCTGATTTCTTTTGGAAATACACTGTTATATACGAAGACAATTGCTGCAATTTATCAGACACATCTGGATCAAAGGATCAGTTTTCTTCACGAACCATCAGAAGGAAGATTTTCTTTAAGCTTGGATCTCAGTGAAGTGTTTAAGCCGGTAATTGTATTTAAAACGATATTTGATTTGGTAAACAATCGCAGATTGCAGGTAGAAAAACACTTTGATAAGCAGGTAAACTATTGTGTTTTAAATGAGGAAGGCAGAAAAATATTTATTGAGTCATTTGAAGAACGTCTGGAAAGTGTATTTATGCATCCCAAATTAAAACGAAAAGTTTCATATCGCACGGCATTGAAGCTGGATTGCTATAAGCTGATTAAAAATATACTGGAAGAGAAAGAATTTGTTCCATTTTCATTGAAAGAAGGGATGTAATGAAAAAGAAGAAAGAATTGAATTATAATTATGCATTTTTGTTTTATGATGTGAATGAAAAACGAGTTCAGAAAGTATTTAAGATCTGTAAAAAGTATCTTTCACATTTTCAAAAGTCTGTATTTAGAGGAGAGATGACGCCATCAAAGTTTATACAATTGCGGAAGGATTTGAACCAGGTAATAGACAAGGATGAAGATTTTATTTGCATTATCAAGTTGATGAATGACAATGTGTTTGGAGAAGAAGTTTTGGGAAATGGAGGGGAGGTAACAGGAGAAAGTTTAATGATATAATTATAGGATTTTTACCAGGCGGAAAAAGAATGAAAAATCCAGGAAAGCTTGAAAAATTAAGAGATTTATGGGATGATAAGTAGTGCGGTCCAGGATAAGGATGTTGGTTGGTAAAAAATGGAGAAATATAGAAAATATAAGGGGAAAAAGGGGAGGGGAGAAACTAAAAAACGCGGAAATGCGAGGGATAAACAATAACATGAGATGTTTTGAAATAGCCATGTGCAAACAGATTTGATTGCCATGCCAGATAAACAATAACATGAGATGTTTTGAAATGGTTGCGTGTGATATATTATTTTTAAGGAGATGTTGATAAACAATAACATGAGATGTTTTGAAATCCCGTAATCTCTGTCCTGTGTAAATTAAATTCGGGATAAACAATAACATGAGATGTTTTGAAATAATGACATATCTGTTGAATTTAAAGCCACGGACTAGATAAACAATAACATGAGATGTTTTGAAATGCGGATGCAATGAATATGAAATAGCACAGATGAAGATAAACAATAACATGAGATGTTTTGAAATGACTGAATTTTCCAGAAATACTGAAATGTGGTAATTGATAAACAATAACATGAGATGTTTTGAAATTCAAGTAATAGTATTGTTAAAACTGTTAGCGTAAAGATAAACAATAACATGAGATGTTTTGAAATGTATATAACCAACTATGACCCGGAAGCATCCGCAGGGATAAACAATAACATGAGATGTTTTGAAATAAGTGGATTTTAACTTTATTGGAGATTCTGACCGGATAAACAATAACATGAGATGTTTTGAAATATCCACACGTCCAGAATAAAGGATGGCTTGGCGCAGATAAACAATAACATGAGATGTTTTGAAATTCCATTGCAAAAAAGCAGACGGTCCGTGCGGTAGATAAACAATAACATGAGATGTTTTGAAATAACAATGAGATCCGGATCACGGACGGAGTGCTCATCCGATAAACAATAACATGAGATGTTTTGAAATATCTGCAATGCCTGTCCGACTGTACCTAGTGTAGATGATAAACAATAACATGAGATGTTTTGAAATTTCCTTTTCCGGTTATTGTTCCGTACTTGACCTCGGATAAACAATAACATGAGATGTTTTGAAATAAAAAAATTGCACTTGCAGGTTTGAAGAGAAAAGAGATAAATAATAACCTTTTGTGGAGCAATACACAGTTTACATTTTAGAATCTGTGGAAAATATAACGAAGAAAAATGGAGAATAGATGAAAAAAGTAAGATGGATTATTTTCGGAATGTTAGTAGCTTTGCTTGCAGGATGTTCTGGAAAGAAAACAGCAGAAACTTCTGCGGATGCAAAAAATGCGGAAAGTACAGATGAGAAAAATATGCTTGATTTTGTAGATGCACACGGAGAGCGTTATACGGTGGAAATCAATGAAGCAGTTGCGAAGAATCCGTATGATAAAGCACTTTTTGTAAAAAATGAAAATAAGATCAGCTATGAGGATAAGAAATATACTTCAAGGCTGGGCGTAGATGTATCTGTTTTTCAGGGAGATATTGACTGGGAGCAGGTGAAAGCAGCAGGCTATGAGTTCGCAATTTTGCGGATCGGATATCGTGGCTATGGTGAAGAAGGTACGTTAAATGCAGACGAGAAGTTTGAACAGAATATGGAAAATGCCCGAAAAGCTGGAATAGATGTGGGTGTTTATTTTTTCTCGCAGGCGGTAAATGAAGAAGAGGCAAAGGAAGAGGCTGATTTTGTTCTGGAACATTTGAAAGGGCAGGAGCTTCAGATGCCGGTTGTGTACGATCCAGAGCATATTCTGGAAGACGAAGCACGGACGGATGGTGTAACGGGAGAACAATTTACCCAAAATGCGAAGGTATTTTGTAAAGAAATAGAAAAAGCCGGTTATGATGCCATGATTTACAGCAATATGCTGTGGGAAGCGTATGAACTGGATCTGGAAAAGCTGTTGGATTATCCGGTCTGGTATGCAGATTATGAAGAACTTCCGCAGACGCCGTATAGGTTCAATATGTGGCAGTATTCCAGTACAGGAAGCGTGCCGGGGATTGAAGGAAATGTGGATCTGAATATCCAACTGCTTAAAAAATAAAAAATTTATAGTTGTAATCTTGTGGTCGGCGAAAAAATATAGTATAATTGGGAAAAGAACATATGTTCTCTCAAAAAGTGTTAGGAGGTGCAGCGAATGCCGGAGCAGACACGCAGTTATGTAGCAATTGATCTGAAATCTTTCTATGCTTCGGTGGAGTGCAAGGAACGGAATTTGGATCCGCTTACGACGAATCTGGTTGTAGCTGATCCGGAGAGGACAACGAAGACGATCTGTCTTGCTGTTTCTCCTGCGCTGAAAGCATATGGGATTCCGGGAAGGGCAAGACTTTTTGAGGTTGTCCGGAAGGTGAAGGAGATCAACGACGAGCGAAAGCGGAAAAATGGAGGGCATGAATTTACCGGGCAATCCTGTGACACCGGGGAATTAAAGGCAGACCGAAGGTTTGCACTGGATTATATCACGGCGGTTCCGAGGATGGCACTCTATATGAAGTACAGCACCTGGATTTATGACATTTACCTGAAGTATGTTGCACCGGAAGACATACATGTCTATTCAATCGATGAGGTTTTTATGGATGTTACCGATTATCTGCATACTTACCGGTTGACACCGGAAGAACTTGCAGGAGAGATAATGCGGGAAATCTATGAGCAGACCGGGATTACGGCGACAGCTGGAATTGGTACGAATCTGTATCTGGCGAAGATTGCGATGGATATCATGGCAAAGCATAGCGAACCGGATGAGAATGGTTTCCGGTTTGCAAGTCTGGATGAGATGAGTTATCGCAGATCTTTGTGGAACCACAGACCGCTTACAGATTTCTGGCGTGTGGGAAGAGGCTATGCGAAAAAGCTGGAACAATGTGGACTGTATACCATGGGAGATATTGCCAGATGCTCGGTTGGAAAAGAGAATGAATTTTATAACGAAGAGCTTTTGTATAAAATGTTCGGTGTGAATGCAGAACTTCTGATCGATCATGCCTGGGGCTGGGAACCGTGTACGATTGCAGAGGTAAAAGCGTATCAGCCGGAGCATAACAGTGTTGGTGCAGGACAAGTACTACATTGCCCGTATGATGCCCAAAAGGCGAAAATTGTGGTTAAAGAGATGCTGGACCTTTTGACACTTGATCTTGTAGAAAAGCATCTGGTTACGGATCAGATCGTGTTGACTGTCGGATATGATATCGAGAATCTGAGAAGTGGAAAAGGTTATACAGGGGAGGTGACAGTGGACCGGTATGGAAGAAAGATTCCAAAGCATGCACATGGAACAGCGAATCTACGAGAGTATACAGCTTCTGCGAGAATGATAACCGATGCAGTGATGGAACTGTATGACCGGATTGTGAATCCGCATTTGGTGGTGCGGCGGATTTCGATGGCGGCGAATCACGTATTGGATGAAAAGAAAGCGGCAGATAAGACAGAATTCCGGCAACTGGATCTGTTTACTGATTTTACCGGAGGTAATGAAAAGAAGCAGCAGGATGAGAAGCTTGAACGGGAGAAGAAGATGCAGGAGGCAGTACTTTCAATTAAGAAGAAGTATGGGAAGAATGCAATTCTGAAGGGACTTAATTTTCAGGAAGGAGCCACTACCAAAGCGAGGAATGAGCAGATCGGAGGGCATAAGGCATGACAGGATACGAGGATATCATTCATTTACCGCATCATGTATCGGTCAGACATCCGCAGATGTCAAGGCAGGACAGAGCGGCGCAGTTTGCCCCGTTTGCAGCGCTGACCGGACATAAAGATGCAATCAGGGAGACCGAAAGACTGACCGAGCGGAAACGCAGACTCAGTGAGGATTGCAGACAGATACTGGATCTGTATTTACGGGAAGTATGCCAGAGTCAGAAGCCACGGGAAGTGGATTTTGAATATTTTGTACCGGATCAGAAAAAGGAAGGTGGCTCTTACCAGAAGAAGTCCGGTTGTCTCCGGAGGATTGACACTTATCTGAATGAAATCGTACTGCAGAGCGGGGACCGGATTCCGCTTGACGAAATCGTAGACATTGATGGAGTGATTGCCGCGGCTGACGAAGTGTGATAGAATAAATTTTATAATTTCATGGACAAATGCCCATAAATTCAGAAAAGATACAGAAAACCAGGCAGGGAGAATGGAAAGAATGAAACCAGTTTACGAAAGATTCATCGAAAATTCGGATTTTACGAAACCGGATTTTGTCGAATTGATAAAATGTGCAGAAGATCCGGAGGCAGTCCGGAGACTGAAAGAGGAAGCAGTCCGTATCCGGGAGATTTATTACGGGAAAAAGGTATTTACCAGAGGGCTGATTGAATATACCAATTATTGTAAGAATGACTGCTATTACTGCGGAATCCGTAAGAGTAATACGAATGCAAAGCGCTACCGTCTGACAGAGGATGAGATCATGGCATGCTGTGAGAATGGGTATGAGCTTGGATTCCGGACGTTTGTGCTACAGGGCGGAGAAGATGCTTATTATACGGATGACCGGATGGTGGCGATTATTAAAAAAATCAAGGAGGCATATCCGGAATGTGCGCTGACGCTGTCGATTGGTGAGAAGTCTTATGAGAGTTATAAAAGGTTCCGGGAAGCCGGAGCGGATCGTTACCTGCTTCGCCATGAAACGGCGAATGAGGAGCATTACCGGAAGCTACATCCGGAAAAGATGAGCCTTACCGTTCGTAAGAATTGTCTGTATGATCTGAAGAAGCTTGGTTATCAGGTGGGGGCTGGCATGATGGTTGGTTCACCTTATCAGACGACAGAGGATCTTGCAGAGGATCTGGTATTTCTGAAGGAATTGCAGCCGGAGATGGTGGGTATCGGACCGTTTATCCCACACCACGATACGCAGTTTGCAAAAGAACCGGCAGGAAGTGTGGAGATGACACTGTTTTTGCTCGCTGTGATCCGAATCCTGCTGCCGAAGGTACTTCTTCCGGCAACGACAGCACTTGGGACGATGGATCCGCTTGGAAGAGAGAAAGGGCTGCAGGCAGGAGCCAATGTCGTGATGCCGAACCTTTCTCCGGTGAAGAACCGGAAGCAGTATGAGCTTTATGACAACAAGATCTGTACCGGTGAAGAGGCAGCAGAATGTCGCGGATGTATGGGGAGACGAGTAGCAAGTGTTGGATATGAGCTGGTGACAGAGCGTGGGGATGCAGTGTAGAATCGAACGGATTTTCTGTAAAAAATCACTAAAATCCTGTTTCTGATTTTAAACAGATATTACAAAGAAGAAAATTTATTTTGAATAATTAAAAGGAATTCGGAGAAAGAAAACATTTTTCGATACATTTCGGTGGATTTCGCAAGCTGTCAAACCGGTATTTTCAGTAGCAAAAGAATCTCCCTTTTTACCACTAGGAAAGTACACCGCAGATATGCTACTATATAGAAGTCGACAATACTTATACGCGTAAGAACAGGAGGAACTTGATTTAGCCGTTTCTAATAAAAGACCGCAAGCCTTTCTTGTAACATGCGGTATCAGAAATAGAATATTTTATTTTGAAGCATATGGAAATTGTATATAGATAACCATATATACAAACCGGACACCGGGGAATGGAACCGTAAAAGGTTTCGTTCCCCGGTGTTTTGTGTTGGAGAATGAAAGGTATCGTTTGAATTTATGGGTGAATTTTTGTTTCAGGCTTCTGTTTCAGGCTTCTGAATTTTATCCCTACCGAAATTTTCAGTTTTATGGTATGATGAAAAAGTATGTAATCATTGCAGAAAAAGTCGTTTATGATAAAAATATGAGGATTACATGAAAGAGGAAGCTAGCCTGGAAAAGGTCTTGTTTCCGATTCCAGATTTTGGGAGGAATAAAGTTTGAGTAAGAAAAATGAATATCAGGGACATTTGATCCGTGAGGTTTACCCGGATTCAATTGCCGAGGCGATGGAGATCGAGCCGGGCGATGTCCTTCTACGAATAAACAACCAGAAAATAGAGGATGTTTTTGATTATCGTTACATGATCAAGGATGAGTATGTAGAAGTGCTGATCCGCAAGCCGGACGGGGAAGAATGGCTTCTGGAGATCGAGAAAGAGTATGATGATGACCTTGGCGTAGAATTTGAAAATGGTCTGATGAGCGACTACCGTTCCTGCAGCAACAAGTGTATTTTCTGTTTTATCGACCAGATGCCGCCGGGAATGCGTGAGACTTTGTATTTTAAAGATGATGATTCCCGTCTGTCTTTCCTGCAGGGCAATTATATTACCCTGACGAATATGAAGCAGAAAGATGTGGACCGTATTATCGAGATGCAGCTTGCGCCGATCAATATTTCTGTGCAGACAACGAACCCGGAGCTGCGCTGCAAGATGCTCCACAATCGTTTCGCCGGAGAAAAGCTGAAATTCCTGGATGATCTGTATGCCGGACATGTGGAGATGAATGGGCAGATCGTACTGTGCAAGGGAGTTAATGATAAGGATGAGCTGAAGCGTTCTATCGAAGATCTGATGAAGTATCTGCCGTTTATGCGGAGTGTGTCAGTGGTTCCGGCAGGACTTTCCAAATACAGGGAGGGACTTTATCCACTGGAGCTTTTTGATAAAGAAGAAGCGGAAGAGGTCATTGATCTGATCGAGAGCTATCAGAAGAAGGCGTATGACGAGTTTGGACTTCATTTTATCCATGCAAGTGACGAGTGGTATATCCTTGCAGAGCGGGATTTCCCAGAGGAAGGACGTTATGACGGATATATCCAGCTGGAAAATGGTGTTGGCATGATGCGGCTTCTACGGGATGAATTTTACCATGCCTTTGAAGAGCTTCAGGAAAGTGAAGAATATCCAAAGTTAAAAGAAGGGATCGCACGGACATTTACCATTGCGACTGCAAAGCTTGCGTATCCGACAATTCAGGAATTTGCAGACAGGATCACGGAAGCATTTCCAAAAGTAAAGATCACGGTTGCCTGCATCCGTAATGATTTCTTTGGTGAGACGATCACCGTATCCGGTCTGATTACCGGACAGGATCTGGTGGCACAGTTAAAAGAGAAAAAAGAAGCAGGAGAGGATCTGGGAGATACTCTGCAGATTCCAATCAATATGCTGCGAAGCGGAGAAGAGGTCTTTCTGGATGATCTGACGGTGCAGGACGTGGAAGCGGCACTTGGCATGACGGTGAAGGCAGTGGAGTCCGGTGGTAAGGATTTTCTTGACGCGGCACTGAATTTGGATTATCATACAGAACGAAACAATGAGAATTTTGTATACATCAAAGCATACGATAGGGAGGATGAGTAACTTGAAATTTTCAAAACAGATGTCAGAATCAATTAAACTTGGTGTGATCCTTGCGATTGCCGGTGGATTTATGGATGCCTATTCCTATATGTGCAGAGGAAAAGTATTTGCCAATGCACAAACCGGAAATATTCTGCTTCTTGGAATCAATATTTCAGAGAGAAACTGGCATATGGCACTCCACTATCTGGTTCCGGTGCTGGCATTTGCCATTGGAATCGCCCTTGCGGATCTGGTGAAAATACGGACGAAAGATCTGACACTTCTGCACTGGAGACAGATTTCGGTATTCTGTGAGGCAGTGATCCTGCTGAGTGTCAGCTTTATCCCACAGGATTTTAATCTGGTGGCGAATGCACTCACGTCCCTTGCGTGTGGGATTCAGGTGGAAAGCTTCCGCAAAATCCATGGAAACGGAATTGCAACCACCATGTGCATCGGAAACTTACGAAGTGCGACCCAGCATATGTGCAGTTATGCGAACACGAAGGATAAAGAGTATATCAAGAAAGGACTTTTGTACTATGGAATCATCTTCTTCTTTGTGATCGGTGCAGTTATCGGAAATGCCTGTGTGGAAATGTTTGCTGAAAAGGCACTTCTGATCGCTTCTGCAATTCTGGCAGTTGCTTTTGTGATGATGTTTGTTGATGGAGAAAAAGAACAATGCAAATAAAGCAGATCGCGTATATAAGATCTGATTTTGTGGAGAAATTCGGGATTCCGCGACAGAGTAATCTTGCGGATACCCGGGCAGAAATCCATTTTCTGCCGGAATATCAGAATGCGGATGCACTGCGGGAAATCGAGGCGTATGATTATCTGTGGCTGATCTGGGAATTTTCGGAATCTATCCGGGATACCTGGAGCCCGACGGTACGTCCACCGCGGCTTGGTGGTAACAGACGGGTGGGAGTTTTTGCCACCCGTTCTCCATTTCGCCCGAATCCGATCGGACTTTCTTCCGTAAAGCTTATTGGGGTGAAATTCCGGGAAAAAGAAGGTCCGGTGCTGATCGTGGAAGGTGCGGATCTTCTGGATATGACGCCGATCTACGATATCAAGCCCTACCTTCCATACGTGGATAGCCACCCGGAGGCAAAAGGCGGTTTCGCGGAAGAAAAGAAAGATTATAAATTGGATGTGAATTTCCCGGAAATGTATTTGGAACAGATTCCGGCTGAAAAAAGAGCAGCACTGATTCAGATCCTGGAGCAGGATCCGAGACCTTCTTATCAAAAGGATCCAGTCCGGATTTACGGCATGTCTTACGCGGGAATGGAAATTCATTTCCGAGTAGACAAAGAAACACTTTATGTGACGGAGGTAGAAAGGTCATGAAAATCTATCTGGCGCCAATGGAGGGCATTACAGGTGAGGTATACCGCAGGGCGTATCACACCTTTTTTGAACCAATGGATAAATATTTTACACCATTTTTAAATCCAAACCCGAAAGGCAAATTCAGCAGACAGGAATGGAATGAGATCCTTCCGGAAAATAATGAGGGCATGTATACCGTTCCGCAGATCCTGACCAACCGCGCCGAGGATTTCATCCGCCTGGCCCGGCAGTTGAAAGAATTCGGATATGAAGAAGTCAATCTGAATCTCGGCTGCCCCTCCAAAACAGTCGTCAACCGGAAAAGGGGATCCGGTTTTTTGTTTTATCCCGATGAACTGAATCATTTCCTTGCCGAAGTTTTCGATCAACTCGATATGAAAATCTCTATCAAAACAAGAAGCGGTAAATATGATCAGGAAGAGTTCGAAGAGCTTCTGGATATCTATAACCAATATCCTTTGGAAGAACTGATCCTTCACCCAAGAGTCCAGCAGGATTACTACAAAAACAAACCCGACTGGATCACTTTTGCCTACGCCTGCCGGAACAGCATAAATCCTCTGGTCTACAATGGAGACATTTTTTGTGCGGAAAATTACCAAATCTTCCATCAAAAATTTCCCGAAACAGAATGCATCATGCTCGGAAGAGGAATTCTGATGAACCCATTTCTTCCGGCAGTTATAAAAGGGAAATCTGCATTTGACACCAAGAAGATTGCTACATTCTGCGATCATCTTCTTGATGCCTATATCGAAAAATCTCCAGAAGAAAAAAACGCAGTAGTCAAAATGAAAGAACTCTGGTGGTATCTTGGCAAAAACTTTAAAAACAGCGAAGAATATCTGACGCAAATCCGCAAAAGCCAGACCATCCGGGAATACCGGATGGCGGTTGAATGTTTATTGAAAGAGTGTGAGTATGACTAAAGTATAATTTGCGGGATTGAATGTTGAATGTTGACTCTTGTGTTCGATGCGCGAATTGCTTGTGATTATTAAGAGAATCAAGTATAATATATTCTATAAAACTTTGATGGGAGGATTTTGCATGGGCAGTTATCTGAATCCGGGAAATTTTTCGTTTAAAGGAAGTCTTCGCTCTAAAATATATGTAGATAAAAGCAAATTGATTGCAAAAACAAACGAAGTTCTTTGTACAGAACAGAAGTATATCTGCGTGAGCCGACCAAGAAGATTTGGTAAATCCATGGCGGCAAATATGCTCGCAGCATATTATGCCCGAAGTGAAAATACAGAAGAATTATTTCAGAATCTTGTAATTAGTAAAGACGTCTCATACAAAGAAAATTTGAATCAATATGATGTGATCAAAATTAATATGCAGGAATTTTTGAGTATGGCAGGAACGATGGAAGACATGCTCGGAATGCTTAAAAATTATCTGATTTCAGATTTTGCGGAAACATATCCAGAGGTACGTTTTCGAGATGAAAAGAATCTGATTCAGGTGATGAAAGATGTGTTTTCCTATACCAGATGCCCTTTTGTAATTCTGATTGATGAGTGGGATTGCCTGTTTCGGGAATACAAGCAAGATAAAGAAGCACAAAAAAAGTATTTGGATTTTTTACGCGTATGGCTGAAAGATAAAGATTATGTTGCAATGGCTTATATGACTGGTATTCTTCCAATTAAAAAATATGGTTCACATTCTGCCTTGAATATGTTTACTGAATATTCTATGACTGATCCAGGTGATTTTGCAGAATATTTTGGGTTTACAGAACAGGAAGTGCTTGAACTTTGTGAAAAGTATGAAATGAGTTTTGAGGAAGCTAAGATCTGGTATGACGGGTATCAGTTAGTTGTTCATCGGAAAGAAAAAGATGAGTGCTATTCTATGTATAGCCCGAAGTCTGTTGTAGAAGCTATGTTGCGTCACAAATTTGGAACTTATTGGAATCAGACGGAAACATATGAAGCATTAAAAATTTATATCCAGATGGATATGGATGGATTAAAAGATTCTGTGGTTCGAATGCTTGCGAGTGAGTCTGTTTCAATCAATATTGGAACATTCAGCAATGATATGACTACATTTGCAACAAAAGATGATGTATTGACATTACTGGTGCATCTGGGTTATTTGACTTATAGCGTTATAGATAGAACTGTGAGAATTCCGAATAAAGAGGTAGCACAGGAATATGTCAACGCAATCAGTACGATGAACTGGTATGGCGTGATGGAGTCACTGGAAGCTTCCCGTAAATTGTTGGAAGAATTGTGGGCAATGGATGAAGATGCCGTTGCAGCTGGAATTGAAAAGGCGCACGAAGAAATTTCTATTCTTCAATATAATGATGAAAATTCACTTAGTTGTACGATTAATCTCGCATTTTACTTTGCACGTGAATATTATACGATAGTACGAGAGATGCCAGCGGGAAAAGGATATGCGGACATTTGTATGATTCCGAGAAAAGAGCATTTGGATAAGCCGGCAGTAGTAATTGAATTGAAATGGGACAAGAGTACAGTTGGTGCTTTGGAGCAAATCAAAGAAAAGAATTATGGAAGTGCCTTAAAAGAATATCAAGGAAAGCTTTTATTGGTTGGTATTAATTATAATAGGAAAACGAAGAAGCATGAATGCGCGATAGAGGTTATGGAAAAATAAAATGATAAATAAGTTGATGTCGTGAAATTTGCATCAGCTTATTTTTTTGGTAAAAATGCATAAAAATCCAGGCGTTAGCTTTGACTAAGATTCACAAAAATCTGAAAAACATTAGAATTTAAACTAATTTTCTGATAAAATAAAGAAGTAGAGATTCGGCAAGTTTAAGAAAGAAGGAAGAGAATGTACGAAGTAGGAGATTTGATTGTATATGGCCGGACAGGAATTTGTGAAGTGACTGAAATTACGACGCTGAAAATGGATGGAGTGCCGAAGGACAAACTGTATTATATTCTGAGACCGGTACGTGAAAAGCGTGGAAAAGTATTTACACCGGTAGACAATGAAAAAATTGTCATGCGAAGAGTCATTTCCAAAGAAGAAGCAGAAGAATTGATCCGTGAGATTCCACAGATCGAAGGACTCTGGATCGGAAGCGAGAAGCAGAGAGAGGAAAAGTACAAGGAATGCATGAAAAGCTGCAAATGTGCAGAATGGGTGCGGATCATCAAGACCCTTTATCAGCGGAAGATGTCCCGCCTGAAGCAGGGAAAGAAGATCACGGCGACTGACGAGCGTTATCTGAGGATGGCAGAAGGCAACCTGTATTCGGAGCTTTCCATAGCACTTGGGATTCCGGAGAGCGGAATGGAAGCCTATATCACGAATCAAATAAATGAGACAGAGGAACCGGTACTTTGCTGATGCAAGGAACCGGTTCTTCCGGGTATAATGGATGTGGAAAAATGGTGGTAGCAGCGAAAAAGGGCGATTTTACAGAACATTTGCCACTTCCTGTTTTTTGTGAAAAATGGGTTCTTCAAATAGAGATCATTCTATGCTATACTGTTTTAGATAAGACAAAAAATGAGGTGTAATCATGGATAAAGAATTAGAACTTGTGGAGCATAAAGCTTCGATCCTGATAGATGCGTTACCATATATCAGAGACTTTAATCAGAAGACAGTAGTTATCGAGTACGGATGTGCTGAGTGGCTCAGTGGAGTGGAAGAGCAGAGACTGATGCAGGATATCGTTCTTTTAAAGAGCGTTGGTATGCGTCCGATCGTGGTACATGATACCCGTATGGGACTGGACAAATTCCGTGAAAATAAGCGGATTGCCAAGCTTCTTGAACTCTGTGGAGTTAAGGCAATCGGTATCTGCGGCGTGGATACAGAGACGATTGGTCTGATGCTGGACAATGATTATATTCCGGTCATCGTGCCAAATGATATCGACAACGAAAGTGAATATATTGATCCAAGAGAGACTGCACTTGAGATTGCAGAGAAGATGCAGGCGGACAAGCTGGTTTATCTGTCAAAATATCCTGGAATCTACAAAGACGAAGAGAGAAAAGATATTTATTATAAGATTACCGTCCCGGAAGTAGAAAAACTGCGCAAAGAACGTAATTTCCCGAAAGAATTTGACGAGATCATCGGCTATGGTCTTCAGGCATCAAAAAATGGTGTCAACCGTGTACATATTCTGGACGGAAGAATCCGTCACGTTCTTCTGATCGAATTCTTCAGTGTAAACGGAGCCGGAACGATCTTCATTGAAACAGAAGCAAAATTATATCTTCACGAACTTGGCAAATAGGAGACGGCTCGATGAAGAAAATGACAGGAAAGAATACACTGATGCTTTTTTTGACCGCATTTATCTGGGGAACAGCTTTTGTAGCACAGAGCGTGGGGATGGATTATATCGGGCCCTTTACATTTACCTGTGTACGCTCTTTGATCGGTGGGATTTTTCTGATTCCATGTATCTGTTTTCTGGACAAATGGCGTGCGAAAAATGACGGAGCAGAAAGACAGAAAAAAGCAGATAGGAAAGAAGAAAAAAAGAATGTCATCCTGGGTGGAATCTGTTGTGGACTGGCACTTTGTGTGGCAAGTAACCTGCAGCAGATTGGAATACAGTACACAACGGTAGGAAAAGCCGGATTTATTACAGCACTTTATATCGTGCTTGTGCCGATCTTTGGAATTTTTCTGAAAAAGAAAGCCGGAGTGAGAATCTGGATAAGCGTGGCAATTTCTGTCGCAGGCTTGTATTTACTGTGTATTACCGATAAGCTGGTACTTGCAAAAGGAGACATTCTGGTATTGCTATGTGCAGTTGTATTTACCATCCACATTCTGGTGATCGATTATTTTTCACCAAAAGCAGACAGTGTGCGGATCGCCTGCACCCAGTTCTTTATAACCGGAGTTTTGTCGGCAATTCCAATGTTTTTATTTGAAACACCACGGCTGTCAGATATTTTCGCAGCAGCAGTACCGGTACTTTATGCCGGAGTTCTCTCAAGTGGTGTAGCCTATACCCTCCAGATTGTGGCACAAAAAGATGCCGATCCAACCGTGGCATCTCTGATCCTCAGTCTGGAGTCCGTATTCTCTGTCCTCGGAGGCTGGGTGATATTAGGTCAGAAACTAAGTAGCCGAGAAATAGCAGGATGCATTCTGATGTTCAGCGCCATCATCCTCGCCCAGTTGCCAGGAAATAAAGAAGCATAGCTCTTCAATTGTTGAAATTGCGGAAAGCATACAACATTGTGGTGTCAAAGCAAAACCGCTCAGTGAGTCAAAGCTACCGCTTTCCGTTTGTTACATTGAACAAATGCCAAAACATATAAATCAGGGAAAAACCAGCAGAATGTACAAATGATCTTGTTTCAATTCCAATTGTTGTGCAATGGAGAGAAGACTCAAAAATCATTGAAGCCATTGCTGAAAATGATTTTTGCTTTGAGAGGCTTCACGGAATGGTTTGCACAACGGAAGTGAAACAAGATTATTTGTACATTCTGCGTCAATTCCTCCAATTCTACAAAATTTTGCGCTACCCACCCTCAATGTAATAAACTTAGAACTTCCATTTTAAACCCAGGTATGATATACTAGATCCAGGTATGCGAAAGTATCTTAAAAACCAAGAGACAGGAGCAAAGACAGATGAAAAGAGTTCTTTTAAAATTAAGCGGAGAAGCACTTGCAGGAGACAAAAAGACAGGTTTTGATGAGGCAACATGCATTGGCGTTGCAAAGCAGGTAAAGCAGATCGTAGATCAGGGAATCCAGGTTGCAATCGTAACCGGAGGCGGTAATTTCTGGAGAGGAAGAACCAGTGAGACGATCGACCGTACCAAAGCTGACCAGATTGGAATGCTTGCAACGGTGATGAACTGCATCTATGTATCCGATATTTTCAGACATGTAGGCATGAAGACAGAGGTTTTCACTCCATTTGTCTGTGGAGCATTCACTTCCCTGTTTTCAAAAGATGCAGCAGTGGAAGCACTGAACGAAGGAAAAGTAATCTTTTTCGCAGGTGGCACAGGACATCCGTATTTTTCAACAGATACAGGAGCTGTTCTCCGTGCAATTGAGATTGAAGCAGATGCAATGCTTCTTGCAAAAGCAATTGACGGAATCTATGACAGCGATCCGAAGGTGAATCCGGAAGCGAAGAAGTATGATGAGATTTCTATTCAGGAAATCATCGATAAGAAGCTTATGGCAGTAGATCTGACCGCATCGATCATGTGCCTTGAGAATAAGATGCCGATGCTGGTATTCGGACTGAACGAAGAGAACAGTATCGTAGAGACAATGAGCGGTAATTTCAACGGAACAAAGGTGACTGTATAAGCAGCACCCATTAAGGGAGGATAACATATGAACGAAAAATTAAAAATATACGATGAAAAGATGCAGAAAACCATCCATGCACTGGATACAGAGCTTGCTTCTATCCGTGCAGGACGTGCAAACCCGAATATTCTGAACAAATTAACGGTAGAATATTATGGAACACCGACACCAATCCAGCAGGTAGCGAACATTTCTGTTCCGGAAGCACGTATGATCCAGATTCAGCCATGGGAAAAGAAGATCATCAAAGATATTGAGAAAGCAATCCTGATGTCTGATATCGGAATCAATCCAACAAACGATGGTACTGTTATCCGTCTGGTATTCCCGGAACTGACAGAGGAACGAAGAAAAGAACTGGTGAAAGATGTTAAGAAAAAAGGAGAAGCATCCAAGGTTGCAGTCCGTAACATCCGCCGTGATGGAAATGATGCATTCAAGAAGCTGAAAGGCACAGACGTTTCAGAGGATGAAATTCAGGATCTTGAAGATCAGATCCAGAAGCTGACTGACAAATACATCAAGGAAGTTGATGCAGCAGTCGATGCAAAGTCAAAAGAAGTTATGACAGTATAAGAAGGAAAGATAAGGGGCGGCGAGATGTTTGGCGCCTCTTTTCCTTTTTTATATCAGCAAATTTAGTATCAATCAAGAGAGGGTCAAAAGATGAATGTACCGCAGCATATAGCCATTATCCTTGACGGCAACGGACGATGGGCGAAAGCAAAAGGGATGCCGAGAAACTACGGGCATGTGCAGGGCAGCAAGAATGTGGAAAAGATCTGTGAGGCTGCTTATAAGATGGGTGTCAAATATCTGACGGTCTATGCGTTTTCCACAGAGAACTGGAGTCGACCGAAGAGTGAAGTGGATGCACTGATGAAGCTTCTTCGTAACTATATGAAAACCTGTCTGAAGACGGCGGAAAAGAACCGGATGCGTGTCCGTGTGATCGGAGATAAGACAGGTCTGGATGAAGATATCCGTACCAGAATTAAGGAACTGGAAGAGGCATCAAAAAATAATGACGGACTGAATTTCCAGATTGCGATCAATTATGGAAGCAGAGATGAGATGATCCGTGCCATGCGAAAAATGACAAAAGACTGTGCAGATGGCAGATTTGCACCGGAAGAGATTACAGAAGAACTGTTTGAAGGATATCTGGATACACATGGGATTCCGGATCCGGATCTTCTGATCCGTACCAGCGGAGAACTCAGACTTTCCAATTATTTATTATGGCAGCTTGCTTATACAGAATTTTATTTTACAGATGTTCCGTGGCCGGATTTTTCAAAAGAAGAATTAGAAAAAGCAATTGAGCAATATAATAGCAGAGACAGAAGATACGGCGGAATCAAGGAGGACGAAGAAAATGTTTAAGACAAGATTACTCAGCGGAATTGTACTGGTTATCATTGCATTTGCAACGATCTTCCTTGGTGGGGATGTATTGTTTGCAACACTTCTGATCATCAGTCTGATCGGAGTTTCCGAGCTTTACAAGGTTGTAAAGATTGAGAAAGCACCACTCGGAATCGTAGGTTATATAGGTGTAGTTGCATATTATTTTCTGATTCGTGCACAGAAAAAAGAAGATCTGATGATGTTTGCAATCATTTTGCTGATCCTTGTAATGGCAGTTTATGTATTTGCCTTTCCGAAATATGTGTCTGAACAGGTAATGACTGCGTACTTTGGCGTATTTTATGTGGCGATTATGTTATCCTATATTTATCAGACACGTCTGTTGAAAGACGGACTTTTCCTCGTGGGACTTGTATTTTTATGTTCCTGGGGATGTGATACCTGTGCGTACTGTGTGGGTGTACTGATCGGAAAGCATAAGATGGCACCGAAGCTCAGCCCGAAGAAATCCATAGAGGGCGGAATCGGTGGACTTGCAGGCGCAGCACTTCTCGGCGCGCTTTACGCTCTTGCGATCAATAAATGGGGTGGTGCTTCGGCAGGAGTCGGCGAATATGCGCTGATCTGTTTTGTTGGTGGAATCATTTCCATGATCGGGGATCTTGCAGCATCTGCGATCAAGAGAAATCATGAGATCAAGGATTACGGAAAACTGATTCCGGGACACGGTGGAATCCTGGACCGTTTCGACAGTGTGATCTTCACGGCTCCGGTGATTTATTATCTGGCAGTTGCACTGATGTAATCTGACAGGAGGATTCAAATGAAAAAAATAGCAATATTAGGTTCAACAGGTTCGATCGGAACCCAGACACTTGAGGTGATCCGTGAGAACAAAGATATCGAAGTGACAGGGCTTGCGGCAGGAACAAATGTGGATCTTCTGGAAAAACAGATCCGGGAATTCCAGCCAAAACTTGTGACAATGTGGACAGAAGAGAAGGCAAAGGAACTGAGAAGCCGGATCCGGGATCTAGATGTAAAGGTTGTTTCCGGAATGGATGGACTTCTGGAGATTGCCACGATGGAGGAAAGTGAGATCCTTGTAACGGCGATCGTGGGTATGATCGGCATCCGTCCGACAATTGCAGCGATCAAAGCCGGAAAGGATATTGCCCTTGCAAATAAAGAGACACTGGTTACGGCAGGGCATATCATTATGCCGCTTGCAAAGGAATGTGGTGTGAAGATCCTTCCGGTGGACAGTGAACACAGTGCCATTTTCCAGTCTCTGCAGGGAAGCCATGGAAAGAATGAATTGAAGAAGATCCTGCTTACGGCATCCGGTGGACCGTTCCGCGGCAGGACCAGAGAGCAGCTGCAAAATATTCAGGTGGAGGATGCTTTGAAGCATCCCAACTGGTCCATGGGACGGAAGATCACCATTGATTCTTCTACACTGGTGAACAAAGGTCTGGAAGTCATGGAAGTAAAGTGGCTGTTCGGTGTGGATCTGGATCAGATCCAGGTCATTGTGCATCCCCAGAGCATTATCCATTCCGCAGTACAGTATGTGGACGGAGCGGTGATCGCACAGTTGGGAACTCCGGATATGAAACTGCCGATCCAGTATGCGCTGTTTTATCCGGATCGGCGTCCAATGCCGGGAAAACGTCTGGACTTCTATGAATTGGCACAGATCACATTTGAAAAGCCGGATATGGAGACATTCTTTGGCCTGAAGCTGGCTTATGATGCACAGCGCATCGGCGGCAGTATGCCTACGGTGTATAATGCAGCCAACGAGAAAGCAGTAGGACTGTTCTTAGACCGTAAGATCGCTTATCTTCAGATCCCGGAGCTGATTCGTGAGGCCATGGAGCAGCATAAGGTGATCGAGAATCCGAATGTGGAGGAGATCCTGGAGACAGAGGCATCGGTCTATGATTTTATTGAAAAAGTGTATTCTGAGAGGCAATAAATGGTTACTTTGATCTTGTTTGTATTGATCTTTGGGGTGGTGGTAATCTCACATGAATTCGGACATTTTCTGCTGGCGAAGGCCAATGGAATTCATGTGATAGAATTTTCCGTGGGTATGGGCCCGAATCTGTTTTCTTTTCAGAAAGGAGACACGAAATATTCCCTGAAGCTTCTTCCCATCGGCGGAGCCTGTATGTTTGAGGGGGAAGACGGTCTGAATGAGAAGGAGGACGGTGAAGATCACAGCGGATCTTTCCTGAACGCCAATGTGTGGGCGAGGATTTCCACCGTGTTGGCAGGACCGATATTTAACTTTATTCTGGGCTTTATCATTGCCTTTATTATGGTGAATCTGATTGTGATCCGTGATCCGGTAGCCACGGAGATCGTGGATGGCGGCGCCGCACAGGAAGCGGGACTGGAGGCCGGAGACAGGATACTTTCCTTAAATGGCAGTAAAATACACCTGTATGAAGAAATACAGTTATTTACTCTGACTTACCGTGGCGGAGAAGTAGCGGTGGAATATGAAAGGGATGGTGTAAAGGGAACTACAACGCTGACACCGAAGTACGATGAGAGCGAAGGCCGCTATCTGATCGGCATCAGTAATGCGGATTTCGTAGAACTGTCCGGATTGGACAGCTTCCGGTATTCCTGGTATGAGATGCGCTACTGCGTGAACATGACCTGGAAGAGTCTGGCGATGCTGGTGCAGGGGCAGGTCTCCAGGCAGGATGTGGCAGGCCCTGTAGGCATCGCGGTAAATGTTGTTGGCAAGACCTACGAAAGTACCAAGGATTACGGCTGGCAGAATGTACTGGTGAATATGTTGAACATCACCCTGATGCTTACTGTTAACCTGGGAATTCTGAATCTTCTGCCGATCCCCGCGCTGGACGGCGGCCGACTGGTATTCCTGATCTGGGAAGCCATCACACACAAGCCGGTGCCTCCCGAAAAAGAAGGCATGGTACACTTTATTGGACTGATGTTCTTCATGGTACTGATGGTGTTCCTGTTATTTAATGATCTGGTTAATATCTTCGGATAAGCCGGATAATTCAAGACGTTCAATAAGTAAGATCCGTTGACAAAGGGCATACCGCATGGTATGCTCTTTTTATATTTGTGCAAGGCACATTTCTTTGAAAAATTTCATGCCGATCGGCAAAAATTTCCTGATGTAGCAATGTAACACTGAAGTAAGAAACAGTACGGACAAAACAGAATAAAAAAGGAGGAATGCGTATGGAGCATGTGACAGCCTGTTATTGGCAAAAGGAAACACCTGCAGAGCTGTTTTTATCTTTGCAGCAACGAAAATACCGTAGGCTGGGGATTTCCGTGGTATGCGCCTGTATCTCGGACAACGGGGAACTGGTAAGAAGTCTGCAAAACAAAATGGAGGAGGAACTGGAAGGAGAGAATGTCTGGAGGCCGTTTCGGGAAGAAATATTGCAGGAGAAATGGATGGACATTATAAGGCAGCAAAAGCAGGATGACAGTTATGCGGGAATCTTATGCGTGGGGAGCAGAGTATTGTTTTTCAGTCACGGGAGAATGCGGATCTGTGGATGTTTTCAGAGATTCGGCAGGACACAATGGAGGACGATGCAGGAATCCTGCATGGCGGGAGAAGTGGAACCGGGGACGGCCATGTTGATGGCGGACAATGGGTTCCTGAATTTCTGTGAAGAGGAACTGACAGCATGTCTGCAACCGCAGATTGCAGGAAGACCGGATGCACGGGAACGCGTGGAAGGCGCTGCAAGACGGCTGAAGGAACTGGGAGAAAAGGCGGAGAGACACGGAGGAACACACATGGGAGCGGTGTGGATCCTGCCGGTTATGGGAGGAAAAGGATGGAGCAGAGAATAACAGAAAATATGGGCAGATCATTAAAGGAACATGGCTATCGGGATCCGGTATTTGTGGGCAAGGGGAGTTTCGCGAAGGTTTACCGCGTCCGGGACGAAAAAAGGGACTTTCAGGCATGTAAGATATCGAAAGTTACAGAACAGTGGGAACAGGAGTGTCGTAACAGCAGAGAGATCTGTCATCCTCTGTTTCCGGCCTACAGAGAACACTGGACAGACGGGGAGTGGGGGTATCTGGTCATGGAATTCTGGGATGGCTGTGACTTGCGGAAAATGCTGGACAGGAGGGGGAGACTGTCACCGGGACAGGCGGCCCGGATAGCTTTGCAGATTACAGAGGGATTGCAATATCTGCATGAACGGCCACATCCGTTTCTCTACCGGGATCTGAAGCCGGAAAATATCCGCATCCGCGTGGATGGCAGAGCGGGGATTCTGGATCTGGGATGTCTGTGGAACCGGGAGCAGGACTGGTCGGGAGCGGGAAACCGAAGCTTCAGCGCTCCGGAGCAGTTCGTGCCGGGGGAGATTCCCGGGGAAGAGAGTGATGTCTATGCAGTGGGCAGACTGCTGGCAGTTATGTTGGGAGATGACACAGACGGTACAGTCAGACAATCTGGGGGAATAAGGAGGCGTAATGCGGAAAAACGTTGCGGACGAAAAGAGCAAAGACAGGAAAAATGGCTTCGCAAAGTGATCGCCATGGCAACCTGTGAAGAGCGTAAGGATCGTATCCCGGAGATCAAAATGCTGCGTACTCTTTTGATGGTGACGGATGATTCCGGGAGGGAGAGGAAACGTGCATGTAGGGCAGCTGATTTTTACTATGTCCGGAAGTTGTACTGCCCATAGTTGTACGTTCCGTGCTCGAACACAATCAAGAAATTTTCAAAAAAGTGCTTGCTGTTTTGGAGAGAAATGAGTATACTGTAACTAAAGGTTCAAAGAAGCGTATGAGGACCGGAAGCAATTAAATTTACATAGCAAAAAGGAGAAGAGTTATGCGTTTTTTTATTGACACTGCAAAAGTAGAAGACATTAAGAAAGCAAATGACATGGGGGTTATTTGCGGAGTAACTACCAATCCCTCCCTGATCGCAAAAGAGGGCAGAGATTTCGTAGAAGTGATCAAAGAGATTGCATCCATCGTGGACGGACCTATCAGCGGTGAGGTAAAGGCTACTACCGTAGATGCAGAGGGTATGATCAAAGAAGGAAGAGAGATTGCAGCGATCCATCCGAATATGGTCGTTAAGATCCCTATGACTGTAGAAGGTTTAAAAGCATGTAAGGTATTAAGCTCTGAGGGAATCAAGACCAATGTGACCCTGATCTTCTCTGCGAACCAGGCTCTGTTGGCTGCCCGCGCAGGTGCTACCTATGTATCTCCTTTCCTGGGCAGACTGGATGATATCAGCACCAGAGGTGTAGATCTGATCCGTGATATCGCTGATATTTTCGCAGTGACCGATCTGGATACCCAGATCATCGCAGCAAGCGTGCGTAATCCCATCCATGTAACCGATTGTGCACTGGCAGGTGCGGATATTGCTACCGTTCCTTACTCCGTTATCGAGCAGATGGTAAAGCATCCTCTGACTGATGCCGGTATCGCCAAGTTCCAGGCAGATTATAAGGCAGTCTTTGGTGAATAGTCTGTCAATGCATAGGCGGGACGACTGCTTGCAGTCAGGAACGCCTATGCATTAGACGGACAAACAGACATGAGCAAGTAGGGCGACAGCCCGGAATGCGAATGGCTGTAGCGGTTCGAGAGTGCGAAGCACGGAGAAGCGCGTGATTCACCAAAGATACTGACACAGTAAGAAGCTGTACAGAGAATATCTCTGTACAGCTTCTTTTGGGTTCTGTCGATTCCGGCAGAGCTTATTTCATCTGCTCTTCCTGCTTCTTGATCATACGACGGACCATCTCACCGCCGATGCTTCCTGCTTCCTTAGAAGTAAGGTCGCCGTTGTAACCCTCTTTCAGGTTAACACCCAGCTCAGATGCTACCTCAGTCTTGAAACGGTCCATTGCAGCCTTTGCTTCGGGAACTTCTACTCTATTGGTTTTACTTGCCATTTCGTTCACCTCCGTTTGGATTTGGGTTTTCTTGTTTCAGATAAGCGCTTTTTGTGATCACTTATCTTGGTATTAGTATGAGCATCGGCTTTTTTTTCATGCTGGTAAGTTTTTCATTTTTATGTTACACTCAAACAGCAACGAAGGATACGGAGACCGGAAAGCGTGACCAACGATCCACTGACCGGAATCCCACAGAAGTGACTGACCTTTGAAGCTACGTCGTAACTGCGGAAGCTGAGAAGAGAAGGTGTTTTTTTGTTGTCAAAATGTAACTATTCAGAACCCCTTCGAATAAGAAGGCTGATACTTCATGCTTGCATGCAAGTAGCAGTTTTCTTATTCGCAAGGTGGCTTGAATAGAGTCATTGCCCCGTACATGAGCAAAATTAGCTGCCTTGCAGCGAGAAAGCACGATTTATCGTGCGGTTTTGCGAATGCTGGGGTGGGCTGAATAGTTACATTGTAACTATTTTATGATGCCAGGGTCAAAAGGTCTAAGCCCACATGAGCTTGCTCATAGGT
>OGQG01000852.1_pt1 | contig 27424 bp, 30 predicted proteins | sample 1553201 | NCBI WGS metagenome assembly OGQG01 (sample SAMEA2579925, study PRJEB22360) | human gut metagenome | biome: human gut; feature: human-associated habitat; material: faeces | place: Denmark | collected 2008/2010
AGCCGCTGCCGTCTCCGCCACCGCCGCCGCCATTGTTGTGGTTTCCGTCGCCGCCACCGCCGCCGGACGAGCCGCCGAAGTTGCGGTTGAACGCCGTCATGTATTGGGCATAGCCCGTGTCGCCTTTGCCGAAATAGCCGTAATCACCGTTTGCCATGGTATGTTCCTCCGTTTGATGGGTGTTTTGTTTCCTTCTGAGCTTATTCTATCAGGAGCGATGTCCCATAAAAATCCCTTTCAAAAAATCAGCCCATCCTCTTCCAGCGCCTTTACAATACCATAAGGGGCTGCTGCATAAGATCTGTTTCCTGTGCAGCAGCCCCTTTTTGTTCAGTACAATATTCTGGAGACGTGATGCTCTTGCTTGCCAAGGTACAGCTCCACGATCATCCGTCCGTTTTCGGTGTTGCAGAGTTCTTCGCTGCAATAGCCGCAGAGCTTTCCGTCCGCCTGTGCCACAAATCTTTCTCAGCGCCGCTCGTTTTCTGCGGCGGTCCCTGCAAGGATCATACCACGTTTCCTGCCAAAGCGATCTAGGTCCGCCCTGTGCTTTTAATCCAGAATTTTTCCGTCAATGGAGATGGTGACCACCTGCCACGGAATGAACTTTCCGCTGGCTTGAAGCGCCTTTTTTGCCGCCATCTCCAAACCGCCGCAGCAGGGTACCTCCATGCGGAGGATGGTCACGCTCTGGATGTCGTTGCTGCGCAGGATCTCAGTGAGCTTTTCGCTGTAATCCACAGCGTCCAGCTTCGGGCAGCCGATGAGGGTCACCTTGCCGCGCATAAACTCCTGATGGAAATTGGCGTAGGCATAGGCCGTGCAGTCCGCCGCGATCAGCAGCTTTGCCCCCTCAAAGTAGGGCGCATGGACAGGAGCCAGCTTGATCTGCACCGGCCAGTTGCGCAGGCGGGAGACCGGCTGCACGGGGGCAGAAGCTGCACTTTCGGCCGCCTCCGGCTGTTCCAGCATCCGCATCCGGGAGCCGGGGCAGCCGCCCTCGTGGAGGTGCTTCATCTTTTCCTGCAGTTCCTTTTTCTTTTTGTTTTCCTGCACCGCCGCCTCGTCGTAGGCAGGGGCTTCCCGCTCCTCAAAGGTGATGGCACCGGTAGGGCAGCCCGGCAGGCAGTCGCCAAAGCCATCGCAGAAATTTTCCCGCACCAGCTTTGCCTTGCCGTTGATAATATCAATGGCTCCCTCGTGGCAGGCGGTCGCACACAGCCCGCAGCCGTTGCATTTTTCTTCGTCAATATGGATGATCTTCCGAATCATATCTATACTCTCCTGTTGTGGGTGTTTTTTGCATTTGCAGGTTTATTATAGTATACTAAAGCCATCTTGTCTGTTTGAATTCCAACAAGGAGAGTCTTTATGCAAAAATATCTGCCTGTTCTGCGGAGCTGCCCCTTCTTTACCGGGCTTGCCGATGATGAGATTTTGTCCATCCTGCACTGCGTCAGTGCAGCAAAGATCACCCGCCCCCGGGGCTCCTATATTTTCCGTGCCGGAGATTCCACAGAGGTCATGGGGCTCATGCTGTCCGGCTCCACCCTTGTGATCCAGGAGGATCTTTGGGGACACCGCAATATCCTGTCCAAGTGCAATACCGGAGATTTTTTCGGGGAGCCTTACGCCGCCACCCCCGGTGCCATCCTGAACATCAGCGTGGTGGCGGAGGAGGATTGCGAGATCCTGCTGCTGAACGTCAAGCGGCTGCTCACCTCCTGCCCCACCGCCTGCGACCATCACCAGAAGCTCATCCGCAATCTGGTCAGCGTTCTGGCAAACAAAATACTGCTTTTTAACGATAAGATCACCCATGTCAGCAAGCGCACCACCCGGGAAAAGCTGCTGTCCTACCTGTCTGCCGAATCCATCCGGCAGTCCTCCCTCTCCTTTGACATCCCCTTTGACCGTCAGCAGTTGGCAGATTTTCTCTGCGTGGAGCGTGCCGCCATGTCGGTAGAGCTTTCCAAGCTGCAAAAGGAAGGGCTGCTGGTCACAAAGCGGAATCATTTTGAGCTGTTGACCCGTTGACCGTTCCATACGCCGCCCATGGCGGTTTTATCGGACAATTTTCCCCTGCCGCGTGAGTATAAAAATAACGGACAACTGTTTTGGGGCCATCCACTGAAGGATGTATTGTTTTCGTCCCTCGATAAATGGGAATTTAGTAACGTAAAAGGAAATATATGACATATACCCAACTAAGTAATCCATGAAAAATCGCCCAACCGACAGACTTCCACGTTGTATAACTAATAACCATAGCCAATGCACTTCCAAAAGTTATTCCTGATTTTACCGTTTTCTTGACATTCATTGATTTATTATCTTCCATGTTTGTTTCCTCCACAAATTCCGAGTTATCCCCCTCAGTATACCACGCTTTTTCCCTGCGGAAAAGATACCGCGCACAAAAGGCCTCTCCGGCAACTATCCGCACTCCGGCTCATACACTTTAACAACTATGTACCGGGAGGGATATTGTGTGCCGCTGACCTTACTGCAATTTTTCGCCACAAAATTTCTGTTTCTGGCTCTCCATCTGGAAGCGGGCAGTTTCCCCCGCCCGCTCAGCCCACAGGAGGAGATCCGAACCTTCGCCGATCTGCGGGCCGGTGATCCATCCGCCCGGGAAAAGCTCATCCGCCACAATCTGCGCTTAGTGGCGCACATCGCAAAGAAATACTATGCTCTCCCCTCTGAGCAGGACGATTTGATTTCCATCGGCACCATTGGCCTGATGAAAGCCGTGGACACCTTCGACTCCACCCGCCGGGCGCGCTTCTCCACTTATGCCAGCCGGTGCATCGAAAATGCTATCCTCTCCCCAGCGCGCTTTGGGATGGATATGATATTCGCTCTGACTTACATGGCGTTCCGTAAAACACGCAGTCGTTCTTCAAACGTTGCTTTCCATGCCGGATGCTCGGAGAATACGGTGTGCTCCACCTGACGGACTTGGTTCAGTCCGATGTTCCGCACCGCTTCCACTGCAGCATCTTTTTGGCTCAGATGGCGTTTTCCCACGGTCAGACAGTTTGCGCCTTCTGGCGTGTCGTACTGCTGAAACGCCCGGTTGAAGTCCATCAGATCATGCAGACGGATGGGCTGATTGGTTTCGTTGTCTACCAGCAGACCCCAATTTTCCCAATGACGGTCGGTATTGCCCACCAGATAATCCAGAATGTTCATCATATAGTAGCCGGGAGCATCCAACTCTAAGATCTTATCCAGCGTGTTCCAATCATGGTTCGTGCAGTAGACGTCATAGGCTGCATAGGTCACAAGACTGTATCGCTGAGATGTCATGATTTTGCTGATAGAAACCGGCTCATTTTCAAACATCCCCTGCTCATACAGTACCTGATGGCAGTCAAAGCACCGGCAGATTTTGCTTGCCAGCACTTCACGTTCCACCGCATCCCTGCCGCCATCCTTGTAAAGATAGAATCCATCCTCTTTGCGCACCCATGCTTTGGGGTACAAGCCGCCCGTAGACAGGTCATTTGCCAGAAGATGGGCGTTTGTCACCGTCATTTGGTGCCCCCGCAGCGCAATATCCACAAGTGCATTGCTTAAGGAGTGTGCAAAAAGGTTGATATCCTCGAATCGAATCTTTTCGTTTTCTTCTTTCACCCAGAACACATCCAGCAAAGACAGACAATGGTAGGATAATGCAATCTGTGCTCGTTCCCTGTCCGTAACACTCTGAGATGCACCGATACTGTTCAGGATTTCCTTGGCGTAAGTGCGATCCAACGTCAACATCCGGGAGGCGCACCAATAGTAAAAGTTCGTTACATTATTGATGCGCTCGTCAAAATCATCCGATTCCACCAGAACCAGATCATAGGGCATGAAATCCTTGAGGCAGACCCTGCATTCCCCTGTCGTGCTGAGTTGTGCCACACAGCTTTCCCGGTGCATGATCTCGTAAAACATGGTTTTCATCCCTCCCTGCGTTCTGTGTCTTGCTCTGTATTTATATTACCTTCTTTTTTCACGGGACGCAAGAGCTTTTACTTTTCAAAAAGCTTTTTCTGCTGCTCCATCAGGACGGTTTCGATACGCTCTTTCAGCAAAAAGTGGAACTGTTTTGGGTAATAGCACAGATATTTGTCGAGGATCGTATCGATACTTGCTCTATCAAAATTCACCTCAAGCTGCTTTTGGTATGCAGCGTCAAATAATTTCCAGCCATTTGTGATCCTCCGCCATTCTTCCCTGCGTCTTTTCAACAAGCAGAACCGGGTCATATTTCCGGAACGCCAACAGCATCCAGATAGTAATCCAAGCCCTTTCGTGTTTTCGGAATGCATCGGTCTGCCAGAAAGGCCAGGAAGTCTTCCCATGAGGGCGTTTCGTTCACACCAAACGCAGTATCCAGTATTTCGTCAACTTTGTTTTCGATGCAGATCTGCTCCGCTGTAAAATCTGCCAAAATCACGGTACACAACGTATCTCCGTCATAATATCGATATTCTTTCAGCTGATGTCCTTTCTGTTCTGCATTTCTGCGGAACAGTTCCGGGTCTGTGGATGCAAGTGGCTGGATGGTGATTTTTTCACCGTCAAAAGAAAGCTCCACGCGGTTATCTTTCTGGATTCCCATCGCACGAAGCCACACTGCCGGGAGATTGACCGAATACTTTTCTGCATTCTTTCCTGCTGTTCCCCCTGCTTTTCTTCTCATAATTTTCACGCTGCGACGATTCATGCACTTCACCTTCCCTTACAAAAAGAATACCATATTGGCCGCCAACAATCAATGATTTTCTTGTCAGCAAAATTCCAAAAACTTATGTAACACAAAAAGCCCCACGCTCAACACTGCCTCTGAATCTGACCGTCTCTGGTCGGAGCAGAAAAGCATATGTTGAGCGTGGGGCTTTGTTTATCGGCTCGGCTGCCAGCCGGGCTTTTGGTGTTCTTTGGGTTTGTAGGTTCCTTTGGTAGTATCGATCACCGCCCGCAGCAATTCGAGCTTCTGCCATGTGGGGCAGTTCAGACGGTCGATTTTTTCGATCACATAGTTGGCGTGGGCGGTTGCGACCCGTTTTCCGAGTTCGTCCCATCCCTCTTTCGTTTTGGGGTAATGTACCACCACTTCAATGGGGGCACTCTTTCGCATGGCTCACTCACCTCCGGTTACATCGCTATCACCTCATTTTTACGGGTTACTGGTTGTCCGCTATTCGCTGCGGTTTCCGCTCGACGCCCTTTGCGTCCAAAAATGCCCCTCGGCAGACGGCGCACAAAGTTGTCAGGGTGGATTCATCCACTTTTTTGTGGTCTTGCGGTTCATTTGCGTACTCCTTTTCGCTGATATATAAAAACGCCGTCCGTGGTTCCCCTCGAACGGCGTTTGGAAAAGGTTTTGTATGGTTTCTCTTAATTTGCCCCCGGCACCCCTGAGAAAGGGAAACAATCAGGCGTTGGATTTGTACCACTCCATTGGCCTCTCGGCCACCCCGTCTTCTTTATGACCGGGCCGCGAATTACGGAAGTATCATTATCTGGAAGTACCTGAAGCTGCATATTCAATTTTCAAGGTCCGCCCGGCTGCGGCTCCCGCCTCCTTTCGGAGGTGGGCCGCTGCCGTGACAATCGTGTATCGTACTTTCGAGCAAAAGTTTATGGACTCGTAGTCCAAGTCACCCACCCTCTTAGTCCATATATTGTATACAACAGTCCCAAAAAGCAAAAAAATCCCGCCTGAAAAGCAAAACCTTCGCTTTGCCCTCAGACGGGATGTCTTTCGACACGACTGTTATAAATTCAAAAAAGCTCTTGACCTGAAGTCAACTTTAAGGATTATACTGAACCTGTCAGAAAAATTTTTTCCGCTCTTATGCGGCATGCATGATGATAAAGAAGAATTCATTATAATAGCCGACCGTCAGAAGTCCCACCGACACGATAGAACACCCTGTTTCCTGCTTTTCTTGCAGTAAGCAACCCCATCTCATGGAATTTCATCACAAACGTCCGAATGGTTGCATACGCAGCGTTTCGGAAATCCTTTTCCAGCTGCTTTGTGGTAAACTCCTCTGCACCATAAGCAGACAGAACATACTCCCAGAGCAGCCGTTCTTTTTCTGTGATTTTTCCTTCCGCAAGAGCAGTTTGATATACCTCAAGATCAGTTTTCGGCGGGACTGCATCCACCTGCAGGCGGTTATAGACCTCATTGCAGAAGTAGAACAGAAAGGGAGTCACATCCGTATAGCCGGAAATCAGAGCATTTCTCTCCACGCGTTCGTAGGCTTTGTAATATGCGTCCTTGTTTTCAGCGATGTATCGGGAAAACGGCGTGAACAGTGCCGCAGGATAGCCCTGCTGAACAAGATACCAGAGGTGGAATAGCCGTGCAGTGCGTCCATTCCCGTCAAAATAGGGGTGGTAGTATGCAAAAGCAAAGTGCAGAATGGCAGCCTTATGCAGCTCATTTTGAGTTCAAACAAATGCTTATCTGAAAGCATTTTGGCAAACTGTGCCCCATCCATTCTGTTCACCTCGCAGTTGATACTTATTGATACTATATAGTATCAATATACCGATTCTTTATAAAAAAGTCAACCGAAACAGGCCGAACCAACTTTTTTCCATACTCTCCGTCAAAATTCCCGTGGTTCCGTCACGGATCACATCTCCATCGGCTTATTCCCCACTTCGTCCAGATACGCATTCAAAAATTCCGCTGCAAGGCTGTTGGGACGGATTTCAGGCAATAAGGCACAATGCCCTCTTCTTCCAGTTCTTTTTCAATCAATGCCGTACCGCATGCTCTATGCCAAAAGGAATTTCTTTGAATACTCCTTTCATCTCTATAATAATTTTTTCTTTAAAACATAAATCACCTCCATTTATACCTTATAGGTGTTTTAGTTCTATCTATCCACTTTTTTGTTCGCCGATACAATCAGCATCATGGGACGGCGCATTTCATCCTGCATCCCCGGAATATCCATCATGTATTCCGGCGGCTGCGGCTCCACAATATGATTTATTATAAAACCATTTGAAAGCAGTGTATTTAGATATGTGGTCAGTGTTCTATGAAATTTTGTAACCTTTTCTCCCAAAAACACAGCTGTTCGTTTGCCCTCATAATAATAATTATCCACCGGAAAATGCAGTATTTCTCCTTTTTCGTTATAATACCAGTCTTGTGTTCCATAGGCAGTAAAAACAGGATGTTCAACCGTAAAAACCAGCTTACCACCAGACTTCAGTATTCTATATATCTTTTTTACTAAAATCTCATAATCTGCTACATAGTGAAACGCAAGTGAACTTAATATTACATCAAAACTCTCCTCTGGGAATTCCACATCTTCTATAGCACAGCATTTATATTCAACCTGTGGAAAATGTGTTTTTTCTTTGGCTACCTCGAGCATTTTATGAGAAATATCAACACCTACAACAGAAGACGCTCCGTGTTCCATCGCATAAATACAGTGCCATCCATAGCCGCATCCTAAATCAAGCACTCGCTTATCTTTAAAATCCGGCAGCAGCTTTCTCAATGTTTCCCATTCTCCTGCACCGGCTAGTCCCTGCTGTGAGCGACTCATTTGACTGTATTTTTGAAAAAATATATCATCATCATATTTGTTTTCTTTTCCATATTCTACGTAATTCAACATCTTTCACCTCGCTGTAAACTTCCGATTTTTCGTTCTTTGCGACTTCCCAATAAACGGGAAGTTATATATGTCTTTGCAAATATACCATATCTATTAGTTGTACACCGCCCTCATAAATCGGGTGGTCATAATTGTCGGTAAAGAAATTCGGAATCTTGTGAGATCGAACAAATCCACATTTTTCATAAAATGGTATCGTCAATGGACTATCACCTGTTCCAACCTGCAAAACAGAATATTCATCTGCATATTTACTGGCAAGAAAATCAATTAGTGCTTTCCCATAGCCCTTTCCTTGATTCTGAGGATCGACTGCAATATTTTTAATTTCAAGTATTCCATTATCTTCATCAGTGACAACACATTCAGCTTTTACATTACCATCTTCAAGTACATACATAGTACCTTTTTCAATATAACGGTCAATCATATTCTCCTGCTCATCAGCTAATAACAATAATGATATAAACTGCTTTTTATTCTTATCCACTTCTCTGATTTTCATATCCATCACTCCGTCAAACTGGATGTTATGGCTTTAATTTTCTCCAAATAACCAACTTTAGGACAATACATACGACCACAACAACAGCCACCATGGCACCATCCAACAGTAACTCTGTGTATCACGGTGCAGACTGCATGGCATATAAATTTGGATAGGTTTTAAAGTGCCAGAACTTATAAATTCCGAACCCAATGAAAACTCCTATGAATGAACCAATAACGATGTTTAAAAAACAGTTCAACTTTCTCAGCATAGCAGTACCCCCTTCCAAAATTCCGATTTATCAAATAAGAATTTCCGTCAATTTTTCTCTTGATGCGGCTCGCTTCTAAGAGTAGGAACGAACTGTTCTGTTGCCGGAGACGGACCATTCAGGTCGATCTCCGGCAGTATTTTTGTTATCGCGTATTAAAAAACAGCCGGAACGACTTTCTGCTGCGCTACATCGATGATGCCGTATGTATTCAGTCTGAGTTTTGGAATGACCGGAAGGCTGACGAAGGCGAGGGTCATAAAGATGCCGATATCTTCCGCTACATCATGTGCCTTGAGGGCATCGTTCAGCGCCTGCATTTTCGCCGCAACGCTCTCTGCGCTTTCGGTGCTCATCAATCCGGCCACCGGAAGCGCAAGTTCTGCCACGACCCGTCCATCTGCCACAAACGCAAGTCCGCCTTTGTTTTTCCGCACGGTGTTGCCGGCCAGCATCATATCGGTATCGTTGTCCCCTGCCACGATCAGGTTATGGGAATCATGTGCGATGCTCGATGCAACGGCTCCGCACTTCAGGCTGAAGTTTCCTAAAAAGCCAATGCCCACATGGCCGGAGTGATGATGCCGCTCAAAAACGGCCAGTTTTACGATGTTGTGTTCCGGGTCCACACCGGGAGCTTTGCCCGGATGCCGTTGGAACGGAATGATTTTTTCCTCCGTAAGCAGCTCGCCCCGGTTCAGGCAGATGACACGCTCCTGCTCCCCGCTTTCCCGAAGTTCCAGGTCCTGCAGTGTGATCTCATCCAGATCAAAGGAATCCATAACGTGGGAAAATCTCACACGGTCGATGTCAAGCGGTGCGGGTCTCAGCGTTTTTCCGTGCTCGGCCACCAGCGTGCCGTTCTTGTAAACCTGTTCGACCGTAAAGGATTCCAGATCAGAAACCACAACCAGATCTGCCCGGTACCCCGGTGCTACGGCACCGTGCTGCTTGAACCCAAAATACTGTGCCGGGACCAGCGTCGCCATTTTGACGGCCACTGCCGGGTCTGCCCCCAACCGGATCGCTTTACGGATGTTGGAATCGATGTGGCCGCTGTCCAGCAGGTCACCGGGGTGCTTATCATCCGTCACCAGCATACAGCGGCTGCAATAGGGCTCCCGGAACAGCGGCATCAGGGCCTCCATATTTTTGGCAGCCGTTCCTTCCCGGATCATGATGTATTGTCCGCGCCGAAGTTTTTCCATGGCTTCCTCGATGTTGGAGCACTCGTGATCAGACTGAACGCCTGCCGCAATATAAGCATTCAGGTCCTTATCGCTCAAGAGCGGTGCATGGCCATCCACGATCTTTCCCGCTTCGATGCAGTCGCGGATCTTCTGCAGGATCTTCGGGTCACAGCGCACCGTCCCATAGGCATTCATCAGCTCCGCAAGCCCCAGCACGCGGGGACTGCCGTAGTAAGGCCGGAGCTGTTCTGCGTTCAGCACCGCACCGGATTCATCCAGATCCGTGGCCGGAACACAGGAGGGCAGCATGAAATAAACCGAAAGGGTCAGATTTTTTGTCGTTTCCAGCATGAAATCCAAGCCTTCCAGCCCCGCAACGTTCGAGATCTCGTGCGGGTCTGTGACTACCGCAGTGGTACCGTGGGGCAGCACTGCCTGCTCGAAGGCCGGGCCACAGAGCATGGAGCTTTCGATGTGGATATGCCCATCGATCAGGCCCGGGCAGACATATTTGCCGTGCAGATCAACTTCTTTCCGGCCGTGATACGCACCCACGCCCACAATACAGTTTCCGCTGATGGCAATATCAGCGGTGTCGATCTCATCGGTAAACACATTGACGATTCTTGCATTTTTCAAAACCAGATCAGCCAAAGCATCTCCTCTACCTGCCGAGATCCGGCGTTTCAGTTCATCGGACTGCATAGAAACATCTCCTCTCTCTGAAGTTTGATTTTCTCACCTGTGGATCGGTTCTGCCATTATTCTACCACGCCTTGCCGCTGCGGAAAAGATGTCAGGAACAAAAATGGCCCCGGAGGGCTTGTTACAGCTCTCCGGGGCCACCTTATGTGCGTTGTGCCTTGGCGCACACGACCGGCGTTTTACTCGATTGCAATCAGATTCGGGTTCTCAGGCAAAGCCTTCGTCTGCTGAGGAGCAGGCAGCTCAACGTGCAGGACGCCATCCTCGAACTTTGCGTGGATGTCTTCCTTCTTCACATCGCCCACGTAGAAACTGCGTGCGCAGGTGCCGGAGAAGGATTCGCGCCGCAGATAGCGGCCCTTCTTATCCTTTTCGTCATTGCTGTGGCTGCGCACCGCCTGAATGGTCAGGTAGCCGTCGTTCAGATCCATCTGAACGTCTTCCTTCTTGCAGCCCGGCAGGTCAACAGCTACTTCGTAGCCGTTGTCCGTCTGTTTGACATCGGTCTTCATCATGTTTGCACCACGCTTACCAAAGGTATCACGAGCCTCACGGTTCATCATACGTTCCAGTGCAGCGTCATTCCAGAACGGATCGAAGAAATCATCGAACAGGTTTTCATGGAAAACAGTCGGCATAAGCATAAATCATTCCTCCAATCCCGGCGTTCGGGTCGGGGCAAAAAATCTGAAGCGTCCACTCGGAAAGGCTTTCCGGGGAGCCTAGCGGCTCTCCTTTTGCCCTTCCTCCTGAGCACGCCACTGTTATAGCACCGTTTATTAGCAGTGTCAATAGAAGAGCGCTAAAATTCATGAAAGAATAATACTTTTATAAAATCCTATGCAATCTTTTCAAAATTCAGTCGCATCATCGCATTTTATATCATCTTGGCAATCATGAAGCACAACAGCTCATATCCTTTCCGGATATCCTCCGGCAGACATTCCAAAGTCTCGTCCCGCAGTTCCTGCGGCATCCCGTAAAAAGCTTCGGCAATGCCGCCGGTGATGCAGGCAAGGGTGTCGCTGTCGCCGCCCAGAGAGACCGCATTGCGAAGTGCATCCTCAAAACTGACGCTTTCCAGAAAAGCAATGATTGCTTCCGGCACAGTTTCCTGACAGGTCTCCACATGATGATAGGTCGGCCGAATTTCATCGCAGGTACGGTTCAGGTCATAACCGAAGGTCTGCTCCACATATTGTTTGATTTCCGGCTTGCTGTGACCGGTGCGTGCCAGAAAGATCGCTGCCGCCGTGGCCTGTGCACCCTTGATGCCCTCCGGGTGGTTGTGGGTGACCTCGGCGGTCACCTTTGCCATTTCCAGCGTTTTGTCCAGCGTATCAAACAGCCAGCCTGCCGCCGCCACCCGCATGGCGGAGCCGTTGCCAAAGCTGCCGTAGGGCTGCGGATGCTCCGCACGCAGCCACCGGCGGAACATCCCGCCGTAACCGGCATGAGGGTATGTTTCTCCCCAAATGCACATCTCGCTCTTTGTTTCTTCAAATGTTCTCTCCGGGATGCCCTTACCTGCAATCAATCCCCGTGCCACCGCAACGGTCATGACCGTATCATCGGTGAAGTGCGATTTCTCGCTCAGCAGCGGAAAGTCCTTGTGCTTGTAATTGTTGTGGTCAAATTCATAGGGACTGCCCACGATGTCACCCAAGATTGCTCCTAACATGGCTGTTTCCTCCTTTACCTATGATGCCGCTTCTGGAAATCAGCTTCGATCTGCTCTTTCCACTCCGCACCGATGGACGCGCAGCAGGGTGCCTCCCGCATCCGGGATACTGTCTCGCTAACAACGTGGTAGTTGACCGCCACGCCCTGTGCGTCATTCTCGAACCGCACAGCCCGGTCGGACGAGATGCCGAAGCGGGCAGCTTCCTTCACGGCGTCCATGTTGGCGCCGAGGAACAGGAACTCCCAGCCGTACTGCTCTTTTTCCCGCTCGATCATCCGGCGGATCTTCTCATAGCCAAACCGCTTACTGGCGTTTTCCAAGCCGTCCGTGGTAATAACAAAGATGACCTTTTCGGCGCGCTCGTCCTCCGGCAGATGGCGCTGGATATTCACCATCTTTTCCATGCCATAACCAATGGCATCCAGCAGCGCCGTACAGCCCCGGACGTAGTAGTCCTTTTCGGTCAGCGGTGCAACAGCCTTCAGTGGGAAACGGTCGTGCAGCAGCTGCACCTCATGGTCGAACAGGATCGTGGTCACATTGGCCTCGCCCTCCTGCTCCTTCTGCCGGGTCAGCATAGCATTGAACCCGCCGATGGTGTCCTGCTCCAGCCCGCCCATGGAACCGCTGCGGTCCAGAATGAAAACAAGCTCGGTAAGATTTTTCTTCACAACAATGCCCTCCGTTTTGTGGTGTATCGCTTTCGTTGGCAAAAGGATACCACAAACCGGCGGGCAAAAGGTCAACGGGCAGGCGACAAATTACGCACCCAGCTGTTCCTGATCGTATTCAAACAGAAGCGTATTGACCTGATTGATGTTATAGATTTTGTGTTCCAGGCAATACCGCACGATCCAGTCCCGCTTGGAGCCATCCGAAAAGGCATAGCCCGCACTCTTGAGCAGGTCGATGGTTTCATCTTCGGACAGGTGCAGCCCAACCGCAAAGGCCAGCACCGTTTTCTTTTTGGGGTTGTAGTCGCGATTGCACTGAATTTTGGAGAAATGCTGCCGGGAGATGTTGGACTGCTTGTACACGGTGGAGTCTTTCAGCCCCCGCTCGTCAATGAGCCGCAGCAGCCGGGTGGTGAAGCTCTCGCCCAGGTTGTCCATCAGGTTTTCCAGACTGCGGGCCGCCATGGGGGCGGCTGCAGGCGGAGGCGGTGCAGCAGCAAAGACCGGCGGCGCGCACTCTTGCGCAGGATACTCCCGGTCGGCAAGCGCAGCATCTTCCCAGCGTTCCACGTATTCTCTGCGCCGACGGCCAGACCCATAGCTTTCATCGTTCTGGGCTACATAGTGGTCGTCAATGTACTCCTCCACCGAGGCGAACAGCTTCCGGCTCACGGCCAGCGAGTCCCGGTCGTAAAGCACCAAATACACGGTCAGGTCGTGCTCCATGACGTACTGTGTGATGGTGTCCACCGCAATGCGGAAGGCCTGTTCTTTGGGGTAGCCATAGTTCCCGCTGGACAGCAGCGGGAAAGCCACGCTTTCGCAGTGGTACTTTGCGGCTAATTTCAGTGCAGAGTGGTAGGCACTAGCTAATTGTTCTGCTTCACCGAACCCGCCGCCGTGCCACGCCGGGCAGACTGCATGGAAAATATATTTTGCGGGCAGACCGAACGCCGGGGTACACACGGCTCTGCCCAAATCGCAGCGGCCGATGGCTTCACAGGAAGCGGTCAGCTCCTGCTCCCCTGCCGCCTGATAGATGGCACGGCTGGTGCCGCTGCCCTGCAAAAGGTTCCGGTTGGCCGGGTTGACAATGGCATCCGCCGCCACTTTGGTGATGTCGTTGCGGATCATCAGAAACGGCATGGTGGTTCCTCCCTCACATGGTTTTCTTCATCCTATCACATCCGATGGGGCGGTGCAAGGGGTGCTCTTGATTCCTGTCCGCGCAGCTATTATAATAATAGGTACAGAAAGAGGGTGAGCTTCCTGCACGACATCTGGAATCCATGGCACGGCTGCGTCAAGTGCAGCGAGGGCTGCCAGAACTGCTACATGTATTTTCTCGACCGGATGCGGGACCAGAACGGAGCCGAGATCTACAAAACGAAAAGCGGCTTTTCCTACCCGCTCCAGAAAGACCGCACCGGACACTACAAAATCCAGAGTGGTGAGCAGATCCGGGTCTGCATGACCTCGGATTTCTTCTTGGAAGAAGCCGACCCGTGGCGGGTTGAGGCGTGGGACATCATGCGCCAACGCAGCGATGTGGTGTTTTTCCTGCTCACAAAGCGGCCGCAGCGGGTGCGGGAGTGTCTGCCGCCGGACTGGGGCAGCGGATGGGACAACATCTTTTTCAATGTCACCTGCGAGAATCAGCGCCGCGCCGATGAGCGCATTCCCATCCTGTTCGACCTGCCCTTCAAGCACAAGGGCATCATGTGCGCGCCCTTCATCGGGCCAGTAAGCATCCGGCAGTACCTTACCGCCGGGCAAATCGAGCAGGTCATCTGCGGCGGCGAAAACTACGATGGTGCCCGCCCCTGCAATTTCGATTGGGTCAAGTCTCTCCGGCAGGAATGCGTGGATGCCAACGTAACATTCTGCTTTATCGAGACCGGCACCGTGTTCATCAAGGACGGCAGGCGCTACCACCTGCCAAACAAGCAGCTGCAAAGCCGGATGGCTTATAAATCCGGCATGAATTTTCAGGGCAGGCCCATTCATTTTGACCTCGTGGACGACTGGGGCTACCCCATCCCGCAGGAAGATTTATATACGCCCCATTTCCGCGCAAACTGCGAGACCTGCGGCAGCAAGTTGATCTGCAACGGCTGCAGCGATTGCGGAAAATGCTTATAAAATAAAGGAGTTCTATGAAGAACCAGAAGAAAAAATCGTTTCCCCGCAGAGTGTTCCTCTGCCTGCTGGCTGTTTTGCTGGCCGTCTATGTTGCGTTCGGCATTTACGTCAGCGACTACTACCACGCCGACCTGACCGACAGCGGCCTGCGGGTCTATGCCGCCTACGGCAGCGAGGATGGTGTGCTGAACCGCAAAAAATACGAAGCCGACCGCACGAACCTCCCACAGGACACCACCGAAACTGTCATTGACGGCGGCTGTCATGCCGGGTTCGGCAGCTACGGTGCGCAGAAGGGCGATGGCACACCCACCATCTCTGCCGAGAAACAACAGCGGCAGACGGCGGACGCGCTGGCGGCATGGATGAATCTTCAATAAAAAGCAAAATATCCCGGCCATTTTCCTGTATGTCACAGGAGAATGGCCGGGACTATTTTTATTATTCCGCGAACCAGCACTCAATACAAATGGAACTTATGGCTGATCTGGTGTGCAATTTCATCCGGCAGCGGGCGGAAACCGATGCAGGTCAGGGTCATGCCCTCTCCGTTTTCATCAAATTCTTCCGGCTCCAGCTCGGTGTGGCAGGCATCCCGGATAAGGAAGAAGTCTTTGTTTTCCACAAGGCCCAATTCCTCGGCAATTGTCTTTGCTTTCAGCAGTTGATTGTGGTTCTTTGCCCCGCAGATAGTTTTGGTAAAAGAGCCATCGAACCATTCTTCATAGGTTGCTTTCTCCAACATGATTTCTGCCCGATAGCCGGTAATTTCTCCGTCTTTCTCGATGGGTTCCACGCCCTGTCCCATGCCGATGGGGTCGGTGAGGAATGCCAGCGAAGCGTGGCAGCACTGCGCCGCCAGCTTACCGGGAGACATCTGCAGATCTTTTCGTGCAATGATGAGTTGACGCATTTTCTCTCCTTCTTACGACAGCTTGATCTTCAAATCTGCCAACAGATTCACCGCTTCCGGCAGGGAAAATTTCGCATCCTTCAGGCGGCAGTCCAGAATGTCCACCTTATAACCGGCGGCATCCCGGAAATCCGCCTTGCGCAGATCACACTGGTAGAACTCCGTTTCGTGAAGTTCTACACCCTTGAAATTCGTCAGCTGCATCTCGCATTTGGCAAACATAGAGCCGACGATCTCGTTTCCGTCTGAAAAGTCGAAGCGGTTAAAGTTCATTTCGGTGAAGGTGTTATATTTCAGACTGCACTCTTTCAGCGTATGGATGGGGTCCGGGAAGGCACCATTGGACATCAGTGGTGCCCACTCGATTTCCTGCAAACGGCAGTCCTCAAAATCCAGCGATTGCACCGAAGAATGGGTACTGCGCAGACCTGTGATCTCACACCGCACGAATTTGCACTCGTTCAGCGTGGTATGATCCAGTTCGCACTTGGTAAAAGAGCAATCCACAAACACGCAGTCGGTAAAGTCGTAATCCTCAAAAGTCTCCTCGGTGAACGACAGGTCAGCAAACCGTTCACCCTCACAATAACGCTCTGTCATAAAATTCTCCTGTCAGCGCAGTTCTTCCAGCAGAGCCGTGCAGCCCTCCAGCACATCCTGCCAGGTAGCTTCAAAGTCCCCGGTATACCACGGGTCGGCCACATCGCCGGGGCGGCGGGTATGATCCATCAGCAGAGACACTTTATGCTCCGGGTCGCCGCCCACAAAACGCGCCATGTTGCGCAGGTTGTTGTGATCCATGGCAATCAGGTAATCGTAGGTTTCGTAATCCCGCCGGGTCATCTGCCGGGCGGTTTTACCCTCGCAGGAGATGCCGTGCTCGGCCAGCTTCCGCCGGGCGGGCGGATAGACCGGGTTGCCGATCTCCTCGGTGCTGGTAGCCGCGGATGCGATTTCAAACTGGTCGGAAAGTCCGGCTTTGTCCACCAGATCTTTCATCACAAATTCGGCCATTGGGCTGCGGCAAATGTTCCCATGGCAGATGAAAAGCACTTTCGTCATGTCAAAATATTTCCTTATATCGTATCATTTTGAATTTTGCACACATGCGTGCAAAATTCAGTTCTGCTTCAAGAACTCCCGCAGCACATCCTCCGGGCGGGGTGTATGGTTCGGGTACTTTTCCCGCAGCGGTGCGGCGGCACCATCCATAATGTAGGGCACACCCACAATGTCCAGCATCGACATATCGTTATAATTGTCGCCAAAAGCCATCGCATCGGCAAGGGCGATGTCCAGAGTCTTGCAGATGCTGCACACACCGATGCCCTTGTTGGCAAAGGTGGTGTCGATCCAGTACGGCCCTGCCACAGCGCAGTTCGCCTCTTTCCATCGTGGGACAAACCGTTCCGTGTAAGATTCTACGCCTTCGTGCAGATACACCGATACTTTTGTGATCTCCTCCGGCACCTCGGAAGGGTCATGGATGATTTGATAGTTGTTCCCGATGAACTGAATACGCTTGAGCATTCCCAGACCCCGCTCCATCAGGTATGCAGTATTCTGGCCGGAAAGCATCACTTCGCCCTGCTCGTCGCTGTGGGTCCACAGGTCGTTGGCGATTTCTTCGGCCAATGCACGCGGCATCGGGTTCTTGGCGATGCACTGCTCGTCTTTATAGATCACGCCGCCGTTTTCGCAGAGAAACACACAGCAGTCTGCCACCGGTGCAAAAAGCTTGCGCAGGCTGGTATACTGCCGGCCGGATGCCGGGCAGAACAAAATACCGCGCCGATGCAGCTCCCGTATCTGTTCAAAGATCTCGCCTTCCAGCTCTTTCCTGCCGTATTGCAGCAGCGTACCGTCAATGTCGCTGCAAATCAGTCTGATTGACATTTTCCGTCCTCATTTTTCAAGATAATTTTAGGCAATTCCCCGGCATCCAGAACACGGAGGCCTTCGTCCATCAGCATCTTGGCAAAAACACCCTGTCCGGGAATCTTTGTCCCGGAAAACGTTCCGTCGTAAATTTCCTTCACGCCGCAGCTGGGACTGCGGGATTGCAGGATGGCAAGCTCCACCCCATTTTCTTTTGCGATGGCAAGGGCCTTGGCTGCGCCCGCTCGGAACTCCCGGTCCACATTGATGCCCTCTTTGTTCGTGACAACGCCCTGCACGATTTCCGCCGGGCACCGCGGTGTGGGCAGGCCGCCCAGCACCTCCGGGCAGACCGGAACCACCTGATGCCCCCGCGCAAAATCACAGACCGCCTGATTGTAATTGTTTCCGCCGCTGTATTTGCAATTTTCGCCCAGCAGGCAGGCGCTGACCAGAATCTTCATTGTTGCACGCTCCGTTTTTCAGATACTGAATCTTTTACCTATTCTACCACGCTTTTGGGCATTGAAAAAGAGGATTCTGCTTTTTCCTATCCCCATACCGGGAGGTCCGCCGTAATCTTTTCTAATTCCTGTGCAAGAAACGTCAGTCTTTCCCTCAGATGGTTGTTATGCGGTGCATCTCCGTTCAGCAGATAGTCCGTTTTTCTACGTTTTTCACAGGTCTCATTTTCACGATTCCACGCAAAAAATTAAACGCTGTCAGCGTTTAATAAACGCATACAGTGTGCCTACTCATTTTATCCATCCCATTTATACACAGTTCCGAACCAAAAGAACCGCATAAAGTTCTCATCAAAAAACAGGGAGTGACATCAAATCACTCCCTGTTTGCATTGATTGTATCAGAGTTTCGTCATCCAGAGCCCATGCAGATTGCAGTATGCGTAAACGGCCACCGGCTTTTCACTGCCCAGTTCAAAAACAACTTTGGGTGCCTGCCCCGGATTCAGATAGCGGATCTGCCCGCCGTTCTCAGTCTCCACAAAAATCCACTGAATATAGTGAACATCCGCCATGGGGTGCTCCACCGCGCCCACTGTGACCGTGAGACGACTGCCGGAAAGCTCTGCCACCGGCAGATGCTTCTCGCCGCTGGCTTCCACCGTGTTGGGAACCAGTTCTTTCATTTTCTCCCCGCAGCAGACCAGCGGAACGCCTGCGTTATGGATGGTAGTGACGAGGTTGCCACAGTGATTGCAGATGTAAAACTTTGCCTTCATATCGAAATCCTCCATTGGAATGTTGTCGGTGTGTTTCTTGTGTCCATATGATAACATTTCCTATTTATGATTTCTGTGACTGAATCACGCAAAGCGTTTTTCTGCCGTCTTCACCCTTCCCTCTGCTCCACGATTTCCAAGCTGTCACGCCCCACACGGCAGAGCAGAAACAGCACCCGCACACCTGCAGCCTTTGCTTCGGCCAGTGCCGTACCAAACTCCGGCTGTGTGCTGACATTCGGCCGCACCTCGGTGATGCCTTCCATCTGAATCACGAAAGCCACTGCGCACCGATACCCTGCCTGCTGTGCCTGCGCCAGCTCGTGCAGGTGCTTCACGCCGCGCTCGGTAGGTGCATCCGGGAAATAGCCGATACCGTCCACTTCCAGTGTGCAGCCCTTGACTTCCATCAGATACTTTTGCTCGCCCTTTTCCATATAAAAGTCGATGCGGGACTTGCCATAGGTGAATTCCGGCTTGATATAGTCGTAGCCCTGTTTTGCAAGCCACTCCCCTACCACCTTATTGGGTGCCTGACTGTCCATATTGACCCAGCCGAGGCCCTGCTTGTGTACCGCCACAAGGTCGTATTTCGTTTTGCGTTTCGGGTTATCCGACACTTCCAGCCGAACCGCCGTGCCAGGCAGCAATAGCTCTTTGCACCGCCCGGTGTTCTTGACATGGACGGTTTCCACTGCTCCATTCACTTCCACATGGGCAATAAAGCGGTTGGGACGGTCAACAAAAATGCCGTCTGCGATTTCTCTGTATTTCAATCTTTACTCCATTTTCAGTACAGGATTCGGGAGCTGTGTCCATCCTGCCTGCCAAGATACAGTTCCACGACCATCCTGCCGCTTTCACTGTTGCAGAGTTCTTGCCTGATACACCCGCTCCGTCCGGGCATCGAAGCAGCAGAAAATCACCTGCATGGCGTAATCCGCGTGATCTTCCAGCCACTGTGCCACTGTTTTGACTGCAATCTCCGTGGCATCTTCCAGCGGGTAGCCATACACGCCGGTCGAAATTGCCGGGAACGCAATGCTATGAACATCATGCTCTTTGGCAAGGTTCAGCGAATTGCGGTAGCAGTCCGCCAGCTGCGCGGCATCCTCTGCTGTGCCGGAATAAATCGGGCCTACCGTATGAATGATATACTTTGCTCTCAACCGGTAGCCCTTGGTGATTTTTGCTTCGCCGGTGCGGCAGCCGTGCAGCGTACGACACTCCGCCAACAATTCCGGCCCTGCTGCCCGGTGGATGGCACCATCCACACCGCCGCCACCCAGCAGACTCCGATTGGCCGCATTCACGATGCCGTCACAGTCCAGTTTGGTAATATCACCCTGCACCACTTGAATCTGATTTTTTACTTTTTCAGAAATCATTGTAAACTCCTCACTTTTTGAGCAGTTCCAACGCTTTCTCCATAGGCACGCAATCGGCATAACAATCTGGCCAGAGGAATTCATTGTAATAGTGGTAGCTCTGCTCCCCTGTCATATACTCGTTGTCCTTCGTGGAATTTGCATAGGCAGGAACGATCATGTGCAGGCCATGCTCAAAGCCCGCCTCCACCGTTGCATTGATGCAGAAGTCGGTCATGATGCCGCAGACCATCACATCTTTTTCGCCCTTTTCCGTCAGATATTCCAGCAGACCGCTTTCTTTTTTGAACGCGCTGCATACAGTCTTGACGAACCGTTTTTCAGTCAGCAGCGGCGCAAACCTGGAATAGACTTCAAATTCATCGTCTCCGATGGAAAAGCCTGTACCGGGCCCATCGTCATGCTGGACATAGACGACCTCGATTCCCTGTTCGCGGGCAGTCCGGATCAATTCCCTGATGTTGCTGACAAACTTTTCAAACGCATACAGGCGTTCATCCACGATACCTTTCTGTGTATCCACAACCAGTAAAACCATGTGTAAGCCCTCCTGTTTTTCTTTGGCTTCATTCTATCATAGACCGCCGTTTTCTACAAGCAGATTCGAAAAGTCCCCACAGGGAAAACCTGTGTTTCACCTGCAGGGATTGATTCAGCCACCCAAGACGATCAGGATCAGCACCACGACCACTGCAATAGCGATCAGGCAGCCGCATCCGCTGCCGTCCCCGCCGCCATTGTTGTTGTGGTTTCCGCCGCCACCACCGCCGCCGGACGAGCCGCCGAAGTTGCGGTTGAACGCCGTCATGTACTGGGCATAGCCCGTATCGCCTTTGCCGAAGTAACCATAATCACCGTTTGACATTGTTTTGTCTTCCTCAGAAGTATATTTTTTCCCTTCTGAGGTTCATTTTATCGAAAGTGATGTCCAACAAGCATCTCTTTCAAAGCATTTTAAAAGGAGCTTCCGAACGTGGATACGATCTATCTGCTGCCCGGTGAGGAACGCTGCGTTGATTTTCGAGATGCCAATGGAGCCCCGAAGGTACACTACACTTACTGTTCCATCCGTGGCAAACTTTTCAACTGCACCTGCTGTACAAAGGACGAAGCCCAGCGGCTGTGTGAAGATTGGCTTATAAAACAGGACCGCTGCTATATAAACTAAAAAAGCCTCCGAGGACAACTCCCAAATGGGAAGAGTCCTCGGAGGTATTCGTTTAGCGGGTGTTCTGCTGTCTGCGAGCGTCCTTCCGCACAGCTTTCTGTCCGCATCAAAGATAATTTCGGATGGTCGGAACAAGGATATTCCGATTGATTAACTTTGCGATACTGTTCATGTTGTAGTTGGTTCATTGCAGTTTCAGCTTACAACAAAAATGAGATAGGCAACCCCTTTTGGGGAAGTCTATCTCATTTTTTTGTTGGGGCTATTTTGCAACAGCCCCCCTTTTATAACAACCCTGCCTTACAGTTTGGGAGAAACGCTTAGTGCTTCAGTTCCAGCAGCGCATCGCCCTGCTTTACGGTACCACTGGCTTTAGCCGCGACAGCGGCATAGTCATCAGTATTGCAGACAATGAGCGGCGTGGTCACGGGATAGCCTTCAGTCTTAATGGCTTCCAGTTCAAAGCGGATCAACGGCTGACCTTTCTTCACCTTGTCACCCTCGTTGACGAGGTAGGTAAAGTGCTTGCCACCCAGCTTGACCGTATCGATGCCGATGTGCATCAGCAGTTCGGCACCGTCAGCCGTGGTCATGCCCACGGCATGGTGGGTCTCAAAGGTGGAGGAGATCTCACCGTCAGCAGGTGCCACCAGTTCACCATCGGTGGGCTCAATGGCAATGCCGTCCCCCAGTGCACCGCTGGCAAAGGCTTCATCCTTCACATCGGCCAGCGGCACTACAGTGCCGTTCAGGCAGGCAGACAGCACGGTATCCTTTGCGGCTGCTGCCGGGGCTGCGGGAACCGTTGCCGGGGCGGGTGTTGCGGTCGCCGCCGGGGTCTTAGGTGCATTTTCCAGATAATCTTCCAGCTTTGCCTTGATGACGGCCACCTTGGGGCCGTATACCACCTGCACACCGTTGCCCTTGCAGATCACTCCGGAGGCACCGGAGGCCTTGAGCACATCCTGCCGGACCAGCGCAGCGTCCTTGACGGTGCAGCGCAGGCGAGTTGCACAGCAGTCCACGTCGGACAGATTAGCGGCACCGCCCAGACCTTCTACGATCAGGGCGCTGACCGGATCATCCCCTGCAGGGGCGGTACTGCCGGAAGCGGCGCTGCGGGCATTCACGTCCGCACGGGTGTACAGCTTGACTTCCTCGGCATCATCGCGGCCCGGGGTCTTGTAGTCAAACTTGGAGATCATAAAGCGGAAAATGATGTAGTACAGTACAAAGTACACCGCACCGACCACGACCACCCACATCCAGTGGGTCTTGGCGTTGCCCTGCATCACACCGAACAGCACCAGGTCGATGAGACCGCCGGAGAAGGTCATGCCCACGCCCACATTCAGGATGTGCATCAGCATGAAGGACAGACCGGCCAGCACGCAGTGCACCGCGTACATGGGCAGAGCCACAAAGATAAAGGTAAATTCCAGCGGCTCGGTGATGCCGGTGAGGAAAGCCGTCAAGGCGGCAGACAGCAGCAGGCCGCCTGCAACCTTTTTCTTTTCCGGCTTGGCGCACTGGTACATCGCCAGCGCCGCGCCGGGCAGACCGAACATCATAAAGGGGAACTTACCGGCCATGAAACGGGTAGCGCTGACCGAGAACACCGTAGTGGACTTGGAAGCCAGCTCGGCAAAGAAGATGTTCTGTGCGCCGGTCACGGTGACGCCATCGATGATGGCGGTGCCGCCCACAGCGGTCTGCCAGAACGGCATATAGAACACATGATGCAGTCCAAAGGGGATCAGCGCACGCTCCAGCAGGCCGTAAATAAAGGTGCCTGCGTAGCCGGAAGCCAGCACCAGTGCCCCCAGCGCGGCAATACCGCTCTGCACCACCGGCCAGATATAGAACATGGCAATGCCGACCACCAGATACACAATAGAACTGACGATGGGCACAAAGCGTGTGCCGCCGAAGAAGGCCAGCACCTGCGGCAGCTCGATCTTATAGAACTTGTTGTGTAGCGCCGCCACGCCCAGACCGACCACGATGCCGCCGAACACACCCATTTGCAGGGTTGTGATACCCAGCATGGTGGTGGTGGAGTTGGCAGGCATCGCTTCTACGCCGCCTGCCGCATTGATCATGGCTTGAATGGCTGTATTCATAATGATATAGGCCACTGCGCCGGACAGGGCGGCCACCTCTTTTTCCTTGCGGGCCATGCCGATGGCCACGCCCATGGCGAACAGCAGCGCCAGATTGTTGAACACGGCGCTGCCGGTCTGGCTCATTACGTCCAGAATGGTGTAGATCAGGGTACCGGGGTGGATGACGCTGTTCAGGCCATAGGCCGCCAGCATGGTTTCGTTGGTGAACGAGCTGCCGATACCCAGCAGCAGGCCCGCAACAGGCAGCAGTGCAATGGGCAGCATAAAGCTGCGTCCCACGCGCTGCAGCACGCCAAAGATCTTGTCTTTCATCTTCAGTTCTCCTTTTCTCAAGTTCGTATCCAGCATATATATCCACACAGGAAAGACCTGTGGAGAATCAAAGGTGGAGCAAGAAAGCTTACTTCCCCATCCGGATCCGTTTCAGATGGATCGTAAGGAACACCAGTTCCTCGTCCGAAAGCTCCTTGTGCCAGGTGTTGCGGACATACTCCGCAATGCAGCAGGCGCATTTGTAGTGTTCGCTGCAATTACGGGCGATCAGGGCGCGGAACACTTCGTCGTGGGTATCGTTTTCCTGCTCCTGTTTTCCTTGAAATACGCGTTGCGCAAAAAAGCGCAAATGCACTGTAAAGCGGCTGAAATCCAGTGCATCCCGGTTAAAATGGCAGTTGTAAAAGTATTCCACCACCTGCACGCAGCCATCCACAAAGCGAGTGACATCGTTCACCACGCTCATGGTGGTGTTGAGCTCTGCGTTGACGATGTGCAGCGCAATGAAGCCGCCCTCGTCGTCCGAAAGGTCTGCATGGCAGGACTGGCGGATGGCGGCAAGGCACTCCATGCCAAGGCGATACTCTTCCGGGTAGAATTCCCGAATGGGAGCCATCAGCGGGTTGGAAAAGCGAATCCCCTGCTCGCTGCGCTGGATGGCAAAACTGATGTGGTCGGCCAGCGTGATGAGCAGGCTCTCGTTCAGCGGGTAGTTCACCCGGCTGCGGATCATTGCCACCAGCTCATCGGTGAGCAGCAGATGCTCATACGGGATCTGTTCCAGAAGTTCCACCAACTTCTGCTGCACGGCAGGGCTGGTCATGCGGTAGCTGCGCTCCACGGTTTCAGCCTCGATTTTATAGCCCGGCTTAACGCCAAAGCCCAGACCGCGTCCGGTGACGATCAGCTCACAGCCCGTGGGATCCACCACGCGCAGAATGTTGTTGTTGATCGGTTTTTTGACGGTATATTGCATTGTTTCTCCTCCTCGGGTTGAAAAAGGCAATAAAAAAAGACCACTCTTGACACAGCAAACATACCGAAGGCTGAAACACGCTTTCGGCTTGTGCTATGCAGAGTTGGTCTAGCCCGCCAAACGGTAACAATCCAACGACGCTGCTCACGTACAATTCTCTTTTTTGTAAGGCACGAACAAATTAAACGCTTGAATGGAAATTTATTCTATGCTTAATTACAATACCATATTCTTTGCGGAGTGTCAAGATGGGAACGGGTTTCTTTTTCACTTTATCAATTTTGCCCAAACTCAGGTGATTTTCTACAGCAAATTGACAAGTAAGAATATTCCTTTTTTGCTTTATATGTGCAGTTGTTTTCAATCGAGATCATTGCGGAGAAAGCTGTGCTCCATCTCGTAACTCATCACCTTCACAAAAAACGGTCAAGAATTGCTGCCCGATATACAAAAAAGCCGCCGAGGACATCTCCACAATGGGAAGAGTCCTCGACGGTATTCGTTTATCGGTGTGCTGCGGTCTGAGAACGTCCTTCTGCACAGCTTTCTGTCCGCATCAACGATATTTTCGGAGGGGCGGTACAAAAACATTCAGATTGATCAGCTTTGCGATAAAGGGATGCTATTTTGCAACAGCCCCAAAATCAGCTTTTTCTTAATTACAGCTGGCCCATAGCATGCTTTGCAGCCAGCATACCAAAGGTGTAGCAGCGGCCCAGAGACAGGCCGGTCTGGTGGAACGGATAGTCCGCGCCGCCGTAGAACACACCGCCCACGTTGCCCACGCAGTACAGGCCGTCGATGACGTTGCCGTCAGCATCCAGAGCCTGACCGTTGGCGTTGGTGTTCACGCCGCTGTCGATGGAGGACACGCGGATGTGCTTGCGGATGCCCCAGAAGGGAGCGGTGACGATCTTGTGCATGTAAGCGCTCTTCTTACCGAAGTCCACGTCAGCGCCCTTGTCGCACAGCTCGTTGTAGCGGTCGATGGTCTTCTGCAGCTCGTCGGCGGGGATACCCAGCAGACCGGCCAGCTCTTCGATGGTGTCGGCCTTGTAGGTGTCGATCAGGTTGGTGAACACGCCCTGCGGGTTCTCCACGGCACCGGGGATGTACTTGGTCATCACCTGCTCGGGGATGGGGCCGTTGGCGTAGCTCATGTAGTCGTTATCGTAGATCTGGCAGTACCAGCCCAGAGAACCGTCCGGATGGTTTGCATCCACGTTGTTGCCGTTGAACTTGGGCACATACTTGGTGATGTTGCCCATGTAGACAAAGCCGGTGTCCTCGTTGCAGAAGCGCTTGCCCTCCATGTTGACGTACAGGAACGGTTCCTCGTACATCAGGCCGGAGTCGAAGTCGTGCATCATCTTGGTGTGGCCCAGATTTTCCATCTTTGCACCTGCATCGATGGCCATGATGTGGCCGTCGCCGGTCTTCTGGTACTGCTTCTTGTCGAAGCCGTCCACATCGGGGCACCAGCGCTTGACCATGGCCTCGTTGTTCATGTAGTCGCCGGTGGCCAGAATGACGCCCTTGGAAGCGTTGAACTGGATGTACTTGCCGTTTTCGTCCTTTGCGATGACGCCGGTCACCTTGCCGTTCTCATGCACCAGCTTGACGGCGGGGGTGTTGAAGAAGGCCTCCAGATTGGAGTTCTTGGCCTGCACGTTCTCCAGCACAGTGGCCAGCACGTCGCCCACGTTCTTGGGCTTGGGGCCGATCCACGGAGCAAAGAAGTAGCAGTGCTCATCGCCGAAGTCGTAGGTGTCCATGCGGTCCTTCCACACGCCGGTCAGATCCTGGCTGGTGCACATGTAGGCGAAGATTTCCTTCTCGTCGTTGTGCAGCAGGTCGGAGGGGTTCTTGTTGCTGTCCACGAGGCTGCCGTCGCCGTACTCGGTCTGGTCGGTCAGGCCGGCGCGGTTCAGGTACCACATCAGGGCCTCTTCGGAGTTCTCGACGTAGGCGTTCAGCAGGCTGGTATCAGCGCGCCAGTCGCACAGGCCGTTGGTCATGTGCACCCACATCTTCTTGCCCGCGTCGGTGGACTTGGACTTGATGATGGCGGAACCGCAGTTGCCCTGGCTGACCACGATGCTCTGCTTCTGCAGCAGAGCCACATGGCCGCCCAGCTCGGCAGCCCAGCCTGCGGCGGGCACACCGGCAGCACCGGCACCCACGACGACCACGTCAAAGTCCTTGGTCTCGTCGGGGGTGATATCGCCTAGCTCACAGACAGAGGACTCCACTTCCTCGGTGGTCAGTCCTTCGGGCACAACGGTCTCAGCCTTGTTGGCCTCGGTGGGGGCAACGGCCACGCCCTTGGCCTGATTGATGCAGCTCTCGGCAGCCTTTTTGATGGCGTCGGAGGTGATGGTAGCGCCGGAGTGGCCATCCACCTCGCTGGACTGTGCGTCCAGGATCTTCTTCACCATCTCATCGGCGATATCGGCACCGTAACCCTTGGTTTCGTTTGCCACATCGATCTGCACATCGGTAATGGTATCTGCATTGAAGGTCATGGTCACAGTGACAGGCGTTGTGGTGTTGATGCCGGTAGCAGTGGCGCTGTAGGTGCCTGCAGTGTAGGTGCCTGCGGCGGTGCTACTGGAAGCGCTGCCGCAGCCCGCCACGATAATTTG